>MDTB01025110.1_pt1 | contig 71678 bp, 75 predicted proteins | sample 811161 | NCBI WGS metagenome assembly MDTB01 (sample SAMN05326650, study PRJNA326480) | marine metagenome | isolation source: seawater | place: Mediterranean Sea | collected 2009 | reverse complement strand
TTTATTATCATATGGATTTAGGACTCCAATAAAAGTTTGATTTTCTTTTAATATAGAATTCTTATCATCACTTAATAAACCTAATTGAACAATAATATCTGCATTAATGAGGATTTCTTTTTCATCATTTGAAGTCAATACTCCTAACTTTTTATATTCCTCATCTTTAATTCCAAGATGACTTGCATAATTTTCAGATAATGAAACTTCAAAACCGAGGGATATATATTTTTTGGCAATTTCAGGAGTAATTGCTATTCTTTTTTCAATTTTTTGATTTTCTGATATAGAAACAATTTTCATACATTCATTAATTTTATAGTAAGAATATTGCCATTAAAACTAATACACTAATAACTGCGACTGTTCCCCATAACACGAATTTTGTAAAATTATTCCAGGTGCTTTTATGGTTTCCATTATCCATAAAAATTATTTCTGTCTTGCTTTAAATTTAGGATTAGTTTTATTGATAACATAAACTCTACCTCTTCTTCTAACAAGTTTTGAATTTAGGTCTCTTTTTTTTATTGATTTGAGTGAACTTTTAATTTTCATAATATTTTATGCCGGCAACGACCTACTCTTCCGTGTCTTAAGACAAAGTACCATTGGCGCTTAAGGGCTTGACTTCCGAGTTCGGTATGGAATCGGGTATAACTCCTTAGCAATAGTCACCGGCCGTAGTGTTATACCTGTTTAATTATTATTGTAAACAATCAAATTTTCCCACTTTTGTGGTCTTTAATAAAATTTTTAATGTAATCCTTCAATTGTATGGATCCAAATTTTTTATAAACTTTATTAGATAAATTCAGATTTGTTAATGCAGATGCAAACCTCTCTCCTGGTCTGGATGGTAAAAATTTTATCCTAGTATTAAACATCTCTGCTAATTCAATAATGCTATAACTTTTTTTATTAGAAATACTATAATGTAGGCATTTATTTCTATTCCATGCCATATAACATATTTTGATAGTATCTTTTACATGAGTAAATCTTCTTCTTTGTGTACCAGGTTTTACAATTGATAATGGGATATTTTTTTTGTACTGTTCTTCAAAAATACCAACTACTGTAGCCATATCCCCTTTGCAGATTTGATTTTGACCATAAACATTGTAGAAATAAACTATCTCATATTTAAAATTAAACCATTTTTTTAAATTCTCGAGCATTTCAAGATTTTTTGCTTTAGTAAATGCATATGGTGACAAATTTTTATCTAACCCTTTATTTCCTATAGAGGCAGAAGTTGCAGAATAAATCAATTTAATTTTATTTGAAAGACAAAAATTGAAAACTGCATGAGAACCTATAGAATTTGACTCAATACATTCATTCATTTTCAAAAAACTTTGATATATCCTTGAAAATTCTCCAAAATGAAAAATTACTATAATTTTATTTTTTATTGCTTCTAACTTTTTTGAAATATTCTTTGTTTCTGATTTAATATACTTTACTCTTTTGTTTAGAATATGATTTTTTTTGCTACCAGTTGAATAGTTATCTAAACTGATAATATTTTGATTAGTTTTTAATAACAAAAAACTAATTAAATTCGAACCAATAAAGCCTGCACCGCCTGTAACTATTATATATTTCTTCACAATTTTTTTTTATAATCCAAATATGTTTTATCAAAACCATCACTTAGATTTACTTTAGAAATCCATCCATATTTTTTTGCAATAGAAATATCTACAATTTTTCTAGGAGTACCATCTGGTTTTGATAAATCTTTTGTAATTTTTAAATTTACATTAAGTTTTTTTAATACAAATTTTGCAAATTCATTTACACTTTTCTCCATTCCGCTACCAACATTTATTAAAGTTTCTTTTGTTCTCCTATTTAAAAAATATAAACAAGCGTCGGCTAAATCATCAACATACATTAATTCTCTAAGAGGAGACCCAGTACCCCAAATTTTAATTTTTTTTTTATTCTTAATTTTGGCGTCATGAATTTTACCTAACAAGGCTGGAAAAAAATGAGAATTTTTACGATTATAGTTATCGTTTGGTCCATATAGGTTGCATGGCATGAGACATTTGTAATTCGTTTTATATTGAAAGTTGTAACTTTCACACATTTTTATACCTGCAATTTTTGCTATTGCATATGGTTCGTTAGTCTTCTCCAGCGGTCCTGTTAGAATATATTTTTCCTTTATGGGTTGTTTACAATCTCGTGGATAGATGCAGCTAGATCCTAAAAAAATTAAATTCTTAATGTTATTTTCAAAAGAAGAATGAATTATATTATTTTGAATTGAGATATTATCATAAATAAAATCTGCTTTGTATCTATTGTTTGCTAATATTCCTCCAACTTTTCCAGCAGCATTAATTACAGCATCAATTTTGTTTCTTTTAAAAAAATTTGTTACTTTATTTTGATTTCTTAAATCAAGTTCTTTCTTAGTCTTAGTGATTACATTTTTATAACCATGAAATTTTAGTCTTCTTATCAATGATGATCCAACCAAACCTTTATGTCCAGTTACAAATATAAATGAATTTTTATTAAGCACTTAAAATTTTTAACTCCTGATCAACCATATCTTTTACCAATTTATTAATATTAAATGATGGTTTCCAATTCAACTCTCGTCTTGCTTTTTTACTGTCACCAAGTAATGACCTAACTTCTGTTGGTCTAAAATAATTTTTATCAATTAAAACTAATTTTTTATTATTCAAATATCCACACTCATTTAAACCTTTGCCTCGCCAGGAAATATTAATTTTAAGCTCTTTTGCAACTAGATTTAAAAAATATTTTACTGAATACTGCTTTCCAGTTGATATTACATAATCTTTAGGTATTTTTTTTTGCATCATCTTCCACATTGCAATAACGTAGTCTTTTGCATGTCCCCAATCCCTTTTTGCGTAAAGATTGCCTAAATATAATTTTTCATTACTTCCTAATTTTATTTTACAAAGAGATTTAATAATTTTTTTGGTTACAAATGTCTCTCCTCTCATAGAACTTTCATGATTAAACAAAATTCCATTACAAGCAAATATTCCGTAAGCTTCTCTATAATTTATGGTTACCCAATGAGCATATAATTTTGCGACGGCATAAGGGCTTCTTGGATAAAACATAGTATTTTCATTTTGGGGGGGGTTAGCACTACCAAACATTTCAGATGTTCCAGCTTGATAGTATTTAGTTTTATTTTCTAATTTACATGTTCTAATAGAATCTAAGATTCTTAACGCACCTAGTGCATCAACATTTGCAGTATATTCTGGAACCTGAAATGAAACTTGAACATGTGATTGTGCACCTAAATTATAAATCTCATTTGGTTTAATTTTTTTTACTATTTTAAGAACTGATAGAGAGTCTGATAAATCCCCATAATGTAATTTGAAGTTTGATTTATTGTGAGGATCTACATATAAATCATCTATTCTTTTAGTATTAAAACTTGAACTTCTTCTAATAACACCGTGCACAATATATTTTTTTTTAAGTAGTAATCTTGAAAGATAAGCTCCATCTTGTCCAGTAATACCAAATATAAGTGCAATTTTTTTCATTTTTAAAATTAAATATAAGTATTTATATTAATTCAAAAAATATTCTATTGAAATTATTTTGAATATTAAAAAGATCCCTCAAATTTGTATAATTATATCAATTAATATTTAATGACTTCTTTATATAAAAAATATTAACACTATTTTTTTTAAAAGTATTTTCAAGAATTTTTCCTCTTTTAAGATCTAATAACTGTGATTTTGTAATTTTCTTTAATTTATTATTTAAGAAATCATATAAATAACATTTATATGTTTTTTTTAAAAAGTTATAAATAGTAACAAAATTACTTTGATTATATTCTATAAGCATTATTGGTGAAAATTTTTTAATATACTTATTCATACCCTCAATAACTAAATGATCAAGTCCCTCAACATCTATTTTGATAAAACATATTTCTTCATCTATTTTTAAACTGTCAAATTTTTTTAAATTTAGTTTTAAAGATCTAATTTTGAACTTCCCAGAGTTTATACCATAATTGTCTAATAATTTCTGTTGGATATATTTTTTGCTAAAACTATTATTAAAATGGAATAAAATATTTTTGTAATAAGCTTTATATAACTTTGCTGAATAATTTTTATTTGAAAGACCAAATGGATAAATTTTTAAATTTGAATAATTTTTCTTAACTTTATCTAAATAAGTTTTAATTAAGTTTTTGTCTGGTTCAAAAATAAATATTTTATTTTTTTTAAAACCTAATTCTCTAAATCCAATGGTAGAAAGACCAATATTTCCTCCAACGTCAGCAAATGCTCTTTTTTCACTTTCCTTAAATAGAAGTCTCAATGCATAATAATCTTTGTCGTGTGGAAATAAAAATTTGAAATAATTTAAATTATTATAAATAAAAATTTGTAGTAAGGGTATTTTTTCAATTATTTTTATAATTTGATGTTTAAAACGTGATAACATTAATTAACTAGTCTATATTTTATAAGTGAATATAGCGCAATTAAACCATCATAGGATGTTATTTTTTTTCCATCTTTATATGTTCTTCCATTATATGAAATAGAAATTTCATGAATTTTATAATTTAATTTTGATAGTTTAGTTGTAACCTCTGGACAAAATGCAAAACCTCTTTCTTTTAGGTCAATTTTCTTAAAAATTTTTTTTTTAAAAACTTTATAGCAAGTATGTGCATCTGTAAGGTTTTGATTATTGATAAAATTGGAAAATTTAGTCAAAAAGATATTTCCCCATATTCTAACTAAATGTGTAAAATTTTTTGTATTTTGAAATTTGTTTTTATTTAAAACTCTAGATCCATAAACCACATTTAATTTATTGTATTTTATAAATTTATATAATTTAACTAAATCTCTTGGGTTATATTCTAAATCTGCATCTTGGATTGCTACATAATCACCTTTTATATATTTTTGTGCTGATTTAATAGCTGAACCTTTTCCTGTATTTTTTTTGTGAAAAATAACCTTGTCTATAAATTTTGATTTAGCAAATTTATTTTTAATTATTTCTGTTGTACCGTCATAAGATCCATCATCAATAATTATAATTTGTTTTTTTATTTCTTTTAAACCAATAAGTTTCCTTATAAGAATTTTAACAAAATTTTTTTCATTAAAGACAGGAACTATTATTGTAAGCATTTTATTTAAATATTTACTCTAAATATACATATATTTCATTGATTGAATTATATTTAATTTAATATAAAAAAAATTAATTAACATATGTTGAATCTTTTCACATCTTCATTATTCACGTTAATTTTGTACTCTATTTTTGGATGTTTAATTTCACAAAATCTTAAATCTAACTTAATAAGTTACTCTAAAATAGTGATCAATGGTGCTATATTGGTATCGTTTATATCCTTATTTTTTAATTTTTTTACACCCCTTACAAAAGAAATTAATTCTTTATTGTATATTATTATTATATTTTTTTTTTTTAAATTTGACTTACTGAAATCTAAAAAATATTTAATTTTTTTAATTTTAATATCTGTATTTACATATGTTCTTGTTTTTTCTTCACATACTTACAGGCCTGATGCAGGATTATATCACCTGCCCTATATAAATATTTTAAATGAGGAAAAAATTATATTTGGCTTGGCAAATTTACATTTCAGATTTGGCCATATATCAATAATGCAATATCTTTCAGCGATTAATTATAATTTATTTACTGGCATTAATGGAATTATACTTCCAAGTGCAATAATTGCGTCAACTGTAATAATAAATTTTTTGAGTAAGCTAAAAGATCATATTTTAAGTAAAAATTATAACTTTCATTTTTATTATTTATTAGGAATATTAATTTATATTTGCTTTAAAATGAACAGGTATGCTGAATATGGAAATGATGCTCCTGCTCATTTTCTTACATTTTATTTTTTTTCTGAGTGTTTAAAATTTAAAAAAAAAGAATCAAATTTAAATGAGATATTAAATATAACTTTAATAGGTGTATTTGTAATTTTAAATAAAATTACTTTAATTTTAATATTAATAATTCCTTTAGTATATATTATTAAAAAAAAATTTATTCACGTTTTTAAAAAATTAAATTTTTATTTAATAATAACTTTTGTAATTATATGGATTGCTAAAAATATAATTATTAGTGGTTGTTTAATATATCCAATAAAATTTACATGTATTAATAGTTTGGCCTGGACTGATATAAAGACTGTTGAAAAAATTTCTTTAGAAAATGAGGCATTTACAAAAAATTGGCCAAACTACGAAAAAAGAAATGAATTTACTCAAAAAGAATATATTAAAAAATTTAATTGGTTCAAAACTTGGAGTAAAAAATTACTAGATGAGCAAAAAGAAAAGTCTTTTGCATATGCTTTAATTTTAATTCTTATTTTTATTTATCTTTATAATAAATCAAATAATGGTTCAGCCAAATCCAAAAAAAATTGGATATTTTTATTTACACTTTGTATTGCAACAGTATTTTGGCTAATTAAAATCCCAGAATATCGTTATGCTTATTCTATTATAATTAGTTTAATAACATTCCCTTTTGCAACGCTTCTCTCCAATAGAAGTTTTGATAAAGATCAAAATATATTTTTTACCTCAATTATCATAGTTTTTATCTCAATTTTTTTTATCAAAAATTTTGTGAGAATTTATAACACAGAAATTTATAACAATTATCCATATCCTAGAATATATTCTCACAATAATGACAACCAAAAGTTAAAATATAAATTGAAAAATATAGATAATAAAATCTTCCATACTCAAAATGACGGTTATTGTATGTATGGTAAAAATCTATGTTCTCCCTATGAGATAGATATCAAAATTGAAAATAAAAATAATTATTTATTTTTTTTCAAAAAAACTTGAAATTTTTCGACTATAAATTTCATTAAATACATAAAACGAAGCTATCATATAAAAAGAGGTGCAGTGCCTAGTGTAAATAAATCCTACGAAATATGGAAAAAAATAAAAAAAGGTTGCTAATATAAACAGAAGATTTTTTGTATCTCTGTACAAATAAAAACCCTTTAGAATTAAAACTAAATAAATTATGAAAAATATTTTATTGGGTATATTTGAAAGTCTTATTTCTTTTTTAATTTCACCTTCTGCATTTTTAAGTTGGGAATCTTTATAAATATAAAAAAAGACAACCTGGAATTTTTTTAAAACACCTATAAAAACATCCTTTGGATTAGATTTAAGATAATCAATACTATCTTTAAAGTAGAACTTATCTATTTCCCATTCATTTTTTTTAATGTTAGATGGTAATTTCTTCTCAATCTCATTTGTCAAAACATCTGGGCTGATTGATGGATACAACGAATTAAATTTATTATTATACGCGTGATTTAAAGTAAAAGCATTATATGAAGCTAAGTTAGTACCATATGCAAAAACTCCGGTTTTCTTGTATGAGTAGCTGCCCCAAATCAAATTAGAAATAATTAAAAATATTAAAGGTAAGAAAAAAAATTTATCATTTTTAAATTTACTAAAAATAAAAAAAAAACTTAAGAACACACATAAAAAAATCATTGAAGATTTAAGAAAGAAAATTAATGATATTACCAATGAAACTATTAAAAATTTATATTTTAAATCTGATAAAATAGCTAAAAATAATATTATTATTAAATAATTTAGAAACCCTTCCTCAAAATTTATAGATAAAGAAGTAATTAAATTATGAGGGTTGTATAAAAATACAATAAGAGACAATGTTATAAAAATAAATTTATTATTTCTTTTAAAATTACATAATAATAAAAAAATTATTGAAAAAAAAAATAAATTTTTAATCAATAAAATTATATAAAAATTTTCTGAAATATAATTGTACAAAAAATTTAATGTTAATGGTAAAAGTGGCATTCTTGAAACATAATACTCAGTATCAAAATATATTGCTTTTAAACCTTCATTAATCTGAAGATTGGCCAATATTTGTCCAAAATTAAATCCTAGTTTTTCTAATATTATCCTGTTTTCTTGATCAACTATATTTGGAAATTTTATAGTATAGGAATATGAAAAATAAAAATTTAGAAATAAAATTACAAAAACAAATACCGAATATAAGATTAAATAATTAGTTGTGGAATTGTCTAATTTACTAATTATATTTTTTGATTTTTCCGAAAAATTCATTGAATTAGTTAATTTTTAATCTTAAAAAAGTGTTTATAAACTCTTTTATCACTAAATGAATAAAAATTTTTATAAAAATAAAAAAATACTCATCACTGGATGTACCGGCTTTACTGGAGGGTGGTTAATTTTATATCTTCAAATGCAGGGAGCTAAAATTTTTGGTTATTCTAAGAAACCACCTTTTAATAACAGTATTTTTAAATTACTTAAATTAAATAAAAATATAACATTTCTAGAGGGAAATATTGAAAATTTTAAAAAATTGAATAATTTTTTTAAAAAAGCAAATCCAGAATTAATATTCCACTTAGCGGCAAACCCTATTGTAAAAGATTGTTATTCAAATCCAATCGATGCTTTTTATTCTAATTCAATTGGAACGCTTAATTTATTAGAAATCGTCAGAAAACATAAAAATCAAAAAAAAATATCTCTTAATGTTATCACTACTGATAAAGTTTATAAAAATATTGAAACTCAAAAAAAGTTTAAAGAAAATGACTTCTTGGGTGGAGATGATCCATATAGCGCTTCTAAAGTTTGTGCAGAAATAATGAGCGAAACTTTTTATAGGTCCTATTTTAAACAAAAAAAAATAAACATAAACATTTTCAGAAGTGGAAATATTATTGGTGGTGGAGATTGGTCAAACTCAAGATTAATTCCTGATATAATCAATGCAGTATTTAAGAATAGAATTTTAGTTTTAAGAAACCCCAGACATACTCGACCTTGGCAACATATTTTTGATGTAGTTCATGCATATTCTCTCATAGCAAAAGAAATCTATATAAAAAAAAATAACAGTTTTCAAAGCTGGAATATTGGACCTTCTGATAAAAAAAAAATATCTGTAAAACAAATTGTTAAAATGGCTACTAAAAAATTTTATAAGAAAATAGATATCAAATTTAAAAAAAGTAATATTGAAGAAAAAAGTTATTTACAACTTAATTCACATAAAATTTATAAAACTTTTAAAATTAAAAATAAAATTAATACATCTGATGCGGTAAAATTGACTGTAGATTGGTATAATAATTTTTTTAATAAAAAAAAAGTGAATTATTCTAAAGAACAACTTAAAAAATATTTAAATGCAATATAAATGTGTAATCTTAGCCGGTGGTGTTGGATCAAGATTATTTGAAGAAACAAAAATTAAACCTAAGCCATTAGTCGAAATCGGAAAAAAACCAATAATTTTACATATAATAAACTATATCAAAAAATTTCAAGTTAATGAGTTTATAATTTGTTTGGGCTATAAAGGTAATATGTTAAAAAAATATTTTTTAAATTACGCTCAAAAAAAAAAAATAAAGATATCTGTAAATAAAGATAAAATAATCTTTCTAAATAAAAGTTTAAGTGGTGTAAAAATTAATTTTATTAAAACAGGTATCAAGACTGGTACTGGAGGAAGAATATTGAAATTAAAAAATAAATTTAAAAAAGATGAGGATTTTCTTTTAGTTTATGGAGATGGCTTATATAATTTGAATTTAAATAAACTTATTAAACAGCATTCTAGAACAAAAAAAATTGTTACAATGACAATAACTAGGCCAAAAAATAGATTTGGTTTAGCTCACTGCAAGGGAAATAATTTATTAAGTTTTAATGAAAAGAAAACTACAAATAAGGATAATAATTGGATAAATGCGGGTATCTTTGTAATAAATAGTAGAATATTAAAATATATTAAAGATAGTTCAACATTCTTTGAGCATGAACCGATTCAAAAACTAATAAAACTGAGACAAATTAAAGTTTTTAAACATAATGGATTTTGGGCGTGCATGGATACATTGAAAGATAAAATAGAGTTGAATAAAATCTATAAATTAAATCCTCCATGGATATCTAAATAATTTTAAGTTTTATCTTTTATAAAAAAGATATCATTTTTTTTTACTTGTCTATAAATTCTTCCAACGTATTCCCCAATTATTCCAAGAAAAATTGAGTTAAACGCAATTGTAAATAGAATTAGAAGAGTTTGAGTAGTAAATCCAGGGGATTTAGTTTCAAAAAATAATTCATAAAATAAATAAAATAGTGTCAACAATATGCAAACAAAAAAAACTATAAAGCCTAGATAACTTGCTAATTTCAAAGGAATTATTGAATGATTTGTTATTCCGTTTATGGCATTAGAAAAATATTTGAAAATACCAAATTTCGTTTTATTTCTCTTTCTAGTACCTCGTTCGTGATTTATTCCGTATTCTTTATAACCTATTGATGAGATTAGTCCTCTGATATATGGGTCTTGATCATCAATTTCTAAAATTTTAGTTATTACTTTTTTATCACAAAGTCTAAAGTCACCAACATCATTTGGTAAGTTATCTTCTGAAATTAAATTAATTAATCTATAAAAAATAAATCTAAAAAATGAATAAGAGTCTTTTTGTCGTTTATCTCTAATTGCATGAACAATTTCATATCCCTCCTCCCATTTTTTTACAAATTTAGGTAGTAACTCAGGTGGATCTTCAAAATCACAATCAATTTGTATGATCATTTCTCCTATAGCATTTTTAAATGCGTAAAACAAAGATCTTTCCTTACCAATATTTTTCGAAAACTGAAAACCTTTTACTCTATTATCTTCGTTTGAAATTTTTTTTATTATTTCAAATGAATTATCAGAACTTAAATTATCTGTAAATATAATTTCGTATTCATAATTTTTTAATTCATTTAAAAATAATTTTTTAATCACTTCATAAATTAATTTAATATTTCCACTTTCATTCTTTACTGGAATACATATTGAAATAATCTTTTTATTGTTATAACTATCAATCATGGAATTTTATTATCATACTATTAAATTTAAAATTTTTTTACCAATAATTAGATTATTATCATTTCTGTGTAAAAATCAAACAAGCTTCAAAACAAAGGAGTTTGATTATTATGTGCCAATAACTTTTGATCCAATTACAAAATTTTTAATGAAATTTAACATTTACGAAAAAAAAGAGAGGTCATTGATAAAATACATGGATAATAATACAGATATTATAGAAGCTGGCGCTGGTATTGGACTTATTTCAATGTATTTAAAAAAAAAAATTGGGAATAACCAATTAATAATGGTCGAACCCAATCAAGAAATGAATAACATAATCAGGGGAAATTTTAAAACTAATAACTTTAATGAAGATGAAGTAATTATATTAAATTATGGTTTAAGTGATGAAGAAAAACAAAACGTATTATTTCAGAAATTTGAAAGTGACATGGCAAACACAATTAGTAAGGATACACTGGAATATAATTTTAAAAAAAAATCTACAGAAACTATTAATACAATATCAATAAATAATATAATTAAAAAATATGAAATTAAAAAATTTCAACTAGTTCTAGATATCGAAGGTGAAGAATTAAATGTTTTAAAAAAAAATAATGATTGGTTAATAAATTGCAAAAGTATATTGTTAGAGAATCATTTACCAAAAGATAAACTTACTGATTTAAATAACTATATTATTAATAAAGGATTTAAAATCATATCTAAGAAAGAAAATGTTTTTTTATTTTGTAAAAATTAGTTTAAACATTCTAAGATCGGTTTTTTAAACTTAACAAAAATAAAATTTTCGTAATCTTTTCTTGAAAGAATATTCCTTTTTGCCACTATGTTGAGCTTATTATATATTATCTCTACACAATCATATTTAAAATTTTTTAAAGGTGTTTTTGAATATATTTCATCATTATTAACTTTACTTGTCCCAGTTGAAAAAAAACCAAATTTAATTTTGTTTAAATTTTTATTATTGATTAAATTTTTTTTACTAAATTCTTTATATTTATATTGTATTAAATTTTTATAAAAAAAATTACCTCTGGTATTTGTTAAAGTATAATTTTCACCTGATATATTCTCTACTTCTTTGATTTCTTCATATAAGTAAACATATTTTCCTAGAGTTTTATCAAAATTTAAATAAACAAAATCTTTTAAAACATTAGCCAAATAATAGAATTGAAATATCAACAATGTAATTGTTACAAATTTTAAAATATATTTAAAAAATTTTAATTCTTTTGGTTTTATCTTTAAATAATCGTAACTTAATACTGAATATAAAAATATAAATAAAAACCATCTTGATTGAAAATTTGTTACAAAAACTAAACAAGTTATAACAAAGAAAATTATTAATATAAAAAATAATTTTAAATTGTCGTTATATCTTATTAAGAAAACAAATATAACAGATAGTCCAAACGTATCCAAAATAGTGAATGGTGCTATTGGAATAAAAAAATTAAAAATACTTCTTAATAAAGGCAATAAACCTCCTAAATAATCAGAAGCGCTAGATACTTTAAAACCATCCCAGGTTTTATACATCTCCTTTAACTTCAAAATATCTTGATCAGCATTATAAAAAAATTCTTCTAAGAATGGTGAGAAAGGATCTCCAAAAAAAATGAATTTAGCTAGTGGTAGGGGTAAAAAATGAATAATAAAAATTATTAAACCAAAAATAACAAATCTATTATAAAAATTTTTCTTAAAAGAAACAAATAAAAAAAATAAAACAATGGTAAATGCAATAATTAAAAAAGGGTATTTGCTGTTTGCAAAAAAACTTAAAGAAACAAAAAAAGCTAGTATATCAATATTTTCTATTTTATTTTGTAAAATTTTATTAAAAAAATTTTCAATAAAAATAATTAAAAATATACAAGGTAAAATAAATGGTTTCTGATCAATTAAATATTTAAAATAGATAGGAGAAGATAAAACCACTAATATAATCAGATTTCTTTTATCTTTATTAAATTTTAGAATATAAGAAAACAAAACTACAAAAGATAGAAAAGATAATAAATTTTCTGTTCCAAGAATTAAACCGATATAATTAACTATTTCACCAATACCAACTACTCTGCTCTCTAAATAAAGTACGTCAAATAAGATTTTTGGATTCTCTATTAAATCTTGAGGCCAGGCCAGATGGTAGGCATAACTATCAGCACCTGCTATTGGAATTAAGGTTAGAATAGAAAAAAATAAAAATAAAATAGATAAAAGCTTTTCTTTTATTAAAAACAAATAAATAGACTTTGAATAAAAATATATAAAATTTAAAATTGATATTGAAAATATTATTAGAAGTCCATTGAATACAATATTAAGTTTAATTTGAAAGGTTATTAAAATAACAATTAACCCTATAAAAATCAAAAATGAAAAAATTGAAAAATTAAAATTATTTAATCCCAGATTTAATTTGTTATTTATTTTAGATGTTATATTGTAAAAACCGAAAACAGCTACAATTGGCACTAAATAATTCATATGAATAAATCAAATACCAAATTATCAATTGTTATTCCATGTTTTAATGAAGAAAATTTTATTAGAGATTTATTGCATGAATTATTAAAAGAAGTTAATCCATATGAAATAATTATAGTCGATGATTTTTCATCTGATAATTCGATAGAAAAAATTAATTCAATTAAAGATCAAAGAATTAAAATTGTGAAAAATAGTCAAAACTTTGGAAAAGGTTATTCTATTATTCAAGGTTTTAAAAATGCAAGTGGGGATATAATTTTAGTACAAGATGCTGATCCAGAGTATAGTCCAAAAGATATTAATTTTTTAATATCTCCATTTTTTGATGCAGATGCTGATTTTGTAATTGGAACTAGATTCCAAACAAAATATAGGAGAAAAATTGGTTATTTTTATCACACTGTTTTTAACAAACTTATCACTTTTTTGGTTAATTTAAGATCAAATACAAATTTTAGTGATATTGAATGTGGTTACAAAGCATTCAGAAAAGAACTTTTGAATGAATTTAATTTAAAAGAAAATAGTTTTGGTATTGAGATTGAGTTGATAAGAAAAATTTCAAAACTAAAAAAAAAGATGTATGAAGTTCCCGTAAGTTATGAGATGAGAACCTACGAACAAGGAAAAAAAATAGGCATATTAGATGCTTTAGCAGCTATTTACTGTTTACTTAAATATTAGTTAAAAATTGATGTTAAGATATCTAAGAAATACTTCTTTTGAAAAAACAATTAAGTCAAGTTTATACTTTCTTTTAATCTCAGATAAAATAATTGAACTATTTAAATTTTTACTTCCTTATGAACGTGATTGGATGTTTTTTAAAAATTACAAAATTCCAAAAAAATCTTCTATAATTGATATAGGTGCTCATTGGGGAGAATCGGCTATTACTTTTAGAAAATTTTATCCTATAAATAAAATTTATTCATTTGAGCCCAATAACTACGCTTTTCAAAGATTAAAAAAAAATACAAAAAATCTTGATATCAAAATATTCAATTACGGAATTTCAAGTGAAGGAATTCAAAAAATGTATTTTCCATATTATAAAAAAAGTCAATTATCATTATGGGGTTCGCAAAATTTAAAAAATCTAAAAGCAAGAGTAAGGGATTATACTTATATTAATATTAAAAATATAAAGTTTAAAAAGACAAAATGTTTTTTTAAAAAAATGCCTAAAATAAATGAAAAAGTTTCAATTATAAAAATTGATGTTGAGGGAGAAGAATTGAATGTTATTAAATTAATAAATTATATTTTGATTAAAGATAAACCATTAATATTTATTGAGTATAATTCAAATAATTTTAAAAAAATTTTTTTATTTTTAAAAAGAAAAAAATATAAAGCATTTTATTTTGAAAATAATAAATTAATAAACATTAAAAAAATAAAAAATATAAATAACATAATAAACCTCAGAAAAAAAAGAACTATCAATATTATATTTAATTAAATGATCACAACTTCAAATTTAAAAATAAATCTTTTATTGGTTTTTTTATTAATTTCAACACTTTTAGGTATTGCAGTAATGAATATCATGTCATTTATATTTTCAATAACTATATTGTTTTTAATTATAAAAAATAATGATTTTAAATATTTTAAACAAAATTGGCTCTGGTTATTAATATTATTCTATTTTGTAATTCTTTTATCTACTTTGTTATCTGAATACAGAAACGATCTATTATTAAAAAATTTAGGTTTGATTAGATTTTTCATTCTTGCGTTGTGTGTTCAATATTGTCTAAAAAAATATCAAAATGAAAAATTATTCCTATACACGATAGTAATTATTACACTTTTTTTAGCAATAGATTCATTGGTGCAATATCTTTTTGGAGTGAATCTTTTTGGAAACAGTATTGTAGGGGATCATGTTACTCGAAGAAGACTAACAAGTATTTTTGGAAATGAACAAATAGTTGGATCATTTTTAATAAAATTTATAGGATTAGGTTTAATTGGTTCTTTTCTACTATCAAATAAAAACAAAGTAATTGCACTAATGTATTATGCTTTTATAAGTTTCATTATTCTCGTAAGTCAAGAGAGAATGGCTTTTATATTGTTATTATTCCAATTATTTTTGATATTTTCTTTCTTGCTTTGGCAAAAAAAATTCAAACAAACATTTTCGATTATTTTAATATCTTTTATTTTATCAATAATTATTTTTAACTCGGATACTTCACTAAAATATAGATATTACTCTATATTTACAAATAGCAGTGGAATTGCAGCTGTTGATTATGATGATGATAACAAGCCTATAAATTTGATAAAATCTTTAAGAGATATAAAAAACGTAACTATAAAATTTGAGGATAGCTTGTGGGGAGCACATTATTTAACAGCATTACAAATATTTAAAAATAACTTTTTTTTAGGATCGGGTCCAAGATCTTTTAGGTATGAGTGTAGCAAGAAAAAATATGAAAATTTAAATATTAACTATATAAAAAAAAGATGCTCAACTCATCCACATAACTATTATTTAGAAATTTTATCTGAAATTGGGATTTTAGGTTTTTTGTTTTTTTCTTTTATCTTAATTTCATTTTATTTTAGAGAGTCAAAATATTATTTACAAAAAAGAAATTTAAAACATTTATGTGGACTTCTATCTATATTTGTTAATCTTTGGCCTATTGCCTCTACTGGAAGTATCTATTCATCTTTTAATGGAACAATACTTTGGATTACTATTGGGTATATAATTTCTTTTTCAAATAAAAATTAAATATTTCTGATTAACTTTGCTGGATTACCAGCATAAATACCCTTACTTGAAATTGATTTAGTTACAACACTACCCGCACCAATAACAACATTATCGCATATTTTTACTGGCAATATAGTTGCATTACTTCCAATGCTAACATTATTTCCAATTAGCGTTTTTCTTAATTTATTTTTTCCACTAGGTCCACCTTTTTCAAATTTATCATTTACAAAAACTACACTGTGACCAATAAAACAATTATTTTTAATTTTTACCTTTGAGCATATAAATGTATGACTTTGCACTCTATTCTTTTTACCTAAAACAACATTTTCTTGTATTTCCACAAATGGTCCAATAAAGCAATCATCACCAATTACACAATTATATAAATTTACAGGTTCAATTATTTTTACTCGTTTTCCAAAACTTACTTTTATAATTTGTATTTTTTTTATATTCTGCATATATAAAATATATGAATAAAATTGAATTCTTTAATATCTATAATCAAGATAAAATAATACTCAATAAAATAATCAAAAAGATTTCATATAGTATAAAAAAAAATAATTTTATATTGACTAACGAGGTAAAGAAATTTGAAAAAAACTATGCAAAGTTTTGTAAAGTTAAATATTGTGTTGGTGTTGCTAATGGAACTGATGCATTATTTTTATCTTTAAGAGCATTAAATTTAAAACAAAATGACGAAGTGATAATTCCGTCTATGACGTGGAAATCCACATTAACTTCTGTTTTAAACAACAATTTAAAACCAATATTAGTAGATATTAATAAAGATAATTCAAATATAGATCTCCATGATCTAAAAAAAAAAATAACAAAAAAAACGAAGGCAATTATAGTTGTCCATTTGTATGGTAACCCAGGGGAAATTTATAAGATAAAAAAAATTATTAGAGGCACAAATATAAAAATTATTGAAGATGCTGCACAAGCTCATGGTGCTAGAGAAACCTTTACAAACAAAATAATTGGTTCAATTGGTGATTTTGGTTGTTTTAGTTTTTATCCTGGTAAAAATTTAGGAGCTTATGGTGACGCTGGATGTGTTACTACAAATTCCAAAAAATATTATAAAAAGATATTAGAGCTTAGAAATATAGGAGCTTTTAATTTAGCGAATAAATCTGACTGTAGAAACTTAGGAATAAATTCTAGATTAGATACAATTCAAGCAATTGTTTTAGATGAAAAGTTAAAAAGACTTGATCACTTAACTCAAAAAAGAAAATCTATATCAAAAAGATATTCAAAAGAAATAAATAATTCAAAAATTAAAAAGTTAGATTATGAATCTGGTTCAGTCTATCACCAATATGTTATTAAAACTTACAATAGGAATAAATTATTAATTTATTTAAAGAAAAAAAAAATAGAATATGGAATCCATTACTCTATAAGTATAAATAATCTTAAATTAATAAAAAATAAACAAAAAAAAAAATTTCCAAATGCTGAAAAATTAGCGAAACAATGTGTTAGTTTACCTATAGATCCAGGTTTAAAATATGAACAAATTACAAAAATAATAAAAAGTATTAATTCATATTAATTTGAATATTTTAAATTTATTTTATGATTAATTTAAAAAAAAACCTTTTTATTGAAGTTTTAATTTTTTTTTCACTAATTTTAATATCTTTACTAATTAAAATATATTTTCCAAATAAAGTATCAAGCTATCTTACAATGACTTTATTGGCATTATTCATTCTTATATTTTTTTCAATTATAAAAAAAACAAAAATTGCATTATTTTTATTCATTGCAATATTTCTGGCAGGATCACATAAGGAGGTACAAAAAAAATATTTCTCTTTTATGTCTCTTATGCATTGGAATGATGGTTTAAAAATATATATGTCTGTACCTTATAATTTTTATAAAAAAAATTATTCCAAAGCTATAAAAGAATTCTACTTGAAAGATAACGGAAGCAACTCAGGTTTAAATTATATTGAAGATATTTTTTTTATTTTGAACAAGTATAAAATTAATGAGCTTTATGTATCTGAATTTTTTCAAAAAGAAATTGATCAAAGTGTGCTTTTTAAAGAAAGAATTAGAGAAATTCTATATCCTTCTAAAATTATCAAAACAGAAAAAAATAAAGTTAATAATTACAAATTAGAAAAAAATTATTACTTCAAAATTTACCATAAAAATGAAAAATATCCTGTTAATTGTGAAATTTTAGATCAAGTAAATTATGTGAGTATAGTAAGATGCAACTAGCATTGCTACAAATTAGTTTTGTACTATTGTTAATATATTTTTTTGGTGAATTTTTTGTAAAAATTTTAATAAATTCAAGAATTTTAGACAATAATTATAACACTTTAGCAATCAAATTTTTAATTTCATTATTGATAATAAACTTACTGGTCATATATGGATTTAATTTAAAAAATATATTAAAATTAACTTTTGTAATATCATTTATATACCTAATTTATTTTATACATCTAAAATTAAATTCTGAAAAAATATATCAATCAAAAAAAAATTTTTTTAATTTTTCATATTTTTTTACCTTTATAACAGTCATTTTTTTTCTTATCAAAATCATTATAGAACCTGTGCATTTATGGGATGCGAGAAGCATTTGGTTTTATAGTGGTAAAATAATTTATTTTAATGAAAATTATTTATTTGAAAATTTTCAAAATGATTTTTGTAATAAATGTGATTATCTTCTTTATCCTAAATTAATTCCATCTTTATCAGCTTATGTTGCAACAATTTTTGGTTTTTGGAATGATTATATTACAAAGTTGAGTTTATTCTTACTACTATTACCTGCTATTTTTTTTTTAAAAGATGAATTTAATACCTTTTTAAATTTTTTACTATCATTGATCTTATTAATTTTTGCTACGGGATTTTTTATATGGAATGGTTATGCAGACGGGTATTTAGCGATTTACACATCTATCTCATATTTGTGTTTATTGAGGTTTATTCAAACTAATAAAAACTATTATTTTTTTATATTTTTATTGAGTTTATCAATAATTATAAATTTAAAAATAGATTCATTATTTTTTTGCTTATCGATTTTTATATTTTTAATATTAACTAAAAATTTATCCATATCAAAAAAAATATTTCAAAAACAAAATATCATCATTTTGCTTTTAATATTTTTACCTATTTTAGTTTGGTGGATTAGTACTATCTTAAATTTTATTCAAATTGAAGTAAACCCAAATATCTATAAGTTTAATTTTTTTGAATATGTAAAAATTTTGCTTTCAAATCAAGCAGTATTAGGTTCTAGATTTAATAGCTATTTTAACTTTGTGTTAAGTATTGTTTTTGTGGAAAGTAAAATAATTTATATATTTATATTACAATTTTTGATAATATTTTATGCATATGTTGTAAATTTAGAAACAAAAAAAAATTTTTAATTTAATTTATTTAAATATTATTCCATTAACCTACACATTAATTATAGCTATATTTTATTTTTATATTGGTTACTCAAGAAGTTTGGATGGTATGGAGAATATGATAATTGCTTCATTTGATAGATTGACCTTATCAATAAAATCTTTATTTGCAGTTAATATTCTTCTCTTAGCAACTTCATATAAATTTAAATCAATTAATGAATAAAATAAATTGCTAATAAAATAAGCATTATTTGTAATGAAATGGCATAGAAAAAATATTGTTTTTCTCCATATTTTATAATTATTTTTTTAAAGAAAAAGTCATTATGTCTTACAAAAATTGATTTTCTTTTAATTAAACGAATAATTAAAGTAAGCAGGACATCTGATAAAAATAAAAAATTAATCAATATAGCGCTTATGTAATAACCCATATTTATTAATGATATTATCATCCATCCAAGAACGAAACCTGCTGGTATAGAACCAGCATCACCAATGTACATTTTAAATTTTTTGCTAAAATTAAATGGTATAAATATAGTTCCTATAAAAAACATTAATAACGAAACTTGGAAATGGAACATTTCTTCAATGATAAAAAATATGATTGAAAGACCTAAAAAATTTGTGAATATTTGAAAACTAAACATACCATCATATCCATCTATAAAATTTGTAGAATTAATAATAAAAGTCCAAAATATAACTGTTAAAATTAGGTCAACTTTTAAAGGTACTAAACCATTAAATAATGGTGTCTGAAAATTAAATTCTTGACTAGCTGGTAACAATGAAATTGACAAATAAACTAGACTTAATTGTAAAAATAACCTTAATTGAAACGGAATATAATTAAAATCGTCATAAAAAGAAATTAACACAAAGATTAAAATGCAAATTGGAGCCATCCATTTTTGGGGTATAGATAAAAAATATTCACTAAAACCAAAATTACTAAAATATATTAAATAAATTAAAATTAAGGATAAAAATAAAAAAGGAAATAATCCACCAGAGGTTAAAACTTTAATTTTTTGTATTTTATCTTTTCCTGGATTATCATAATTTTTTATCTTTAAACAAAAAAAATAACTTAAAAAAAAAGAAATTGTTATTAAAATAAAGTAAATTATACTACTCATTAAATAAATTGTTTTAATCTGTGAATAAATTTATTAAAAAAAAAAGTAACAATATTAAATTTTCTCTCATTTTTAAAAATTTTAATGTTTTCAAAATTTTGCAAAATTATATTTTTAAATATATTAGAAGTTCCTCCTGACCTCATTTTAATTAAAGTTTCATTAAAATAAAAATGTTTACAATTTAATTGCATTAAAAGTCTATACATTAACTCTATATCTGCTGCATATTTATATTTCAAATTAAAACTACCATATTTTTCATAAACATTTTTTTTTACAATAAAAGCTGGGTGTGCAGGACACCAACCTTTTAAAAAACTATCTTTAATATATTTTCCAGAATTCCATCTTCTGATTATTTTGTTTTTTTTAGTTATTATTAAATTTCCGTAAATTAATTCAGTATTTTGATTTCTTATAAATATTTCAACAATACTACTTAATGTATTATTCTCATAGAAAACATCATCTGAATTTAATATCACAATAATTTCGCCTGAAGCTAAATTAATACCCTTATTCATAGCATCGTATATTCCATTATCTTCCTCGGAAATTAATATGGTATTTAAATTTGAATTATTTTTAATTATGTCAATTGTCTTATCCTTAGATTTACCATCAATAAAAATGTGTTCTATAGACTTATAAGTTTGATCATTTACAGAGTTGATAGTATCTTTTATTGTTTTTTGACTATTATAACAAACAGTAATAATTGAAACTTTAAACATTTGAATAATTCAATTTAAAAAAATTATAATTTAATTATTTTATATAATGATAAGTCGTTTAAATTGCGTATATTTTTTAATTTATTTTTTAAATTATAATTTTCAATCAATTGGATATTACTATTTAAAAAAAATATAAAGTCATATTTTTCAAGTATTTCATTAAATTCTATTTTATTAATTAAACAGTCGTATTGCTTTTTATTGTCCAGTTTATCAATAATACTACTACATATTTCATTTGATCTTTTTGGATAAGTTATAAATCTGGCTACCCTTAAATAAAATTCATCTTCGTCTTGATCTATAAATAAAATTTTTTTATCATTAGGAATATAGTTAGCTAAATTTCTAATATCAGACTTTTTTTTTATTACTTTTGATTGATTGGTTTCGTCAAAATCATAAATTATAGAAAATAAATTTTCATAAGTCTTTCCTGGGGCAGAAGTTACAATGAAAATTATCAATATCAATTTTGTGACATTTGAAAAACTTTTCTCTGATTCAAGATTAATTATTTTAATGAAAATAACAAACAACCAGAACATAAAATATATTCCAAAATATCTTCCAAAACTAGACATAGATGCGGATTCTGCAGGGCCAAAATAGTTTTTGTAAGCCAAATAGATAAATAAAGTATAAATAATTAAAGATAAAAAAATTACAATGAAACTAAATTTATATTTAGTTGATTTGTTGTAATTAAAAATTTTAAAAGAAAATATTAATAATAAGATAGACCAAAAATAATAATTTAATTTAAAATTTAAGAAATAAATATTAGAATAATCTAGTTGTAATTGTTCAATGATTTTAAAAATAAAATTTATAAATTTACCTTCATAAATATTATTTGAACTTAAAGCAGAAAAAAAATAATTATTTAATAAAATAGCTTCAACTTTTGAAGCATAATATGCTATATCAGGCTTAACATGAAATCCGTAATCACTTACAATAATTAAATATTGATAAGATACAAAAATTACAAATGTTATAAAAAATACACTAAAAAATTTTTGAACTTCTAGTTTTTTAAAAATAAAAATTAAAAATAAATAAAATAATATTAGTAATCCAAAAAATATCGAAATACCTTTTATTAGAAAAAGAAAACTTAATAGAATTGTAATTGAATGAATATTTTTCCAGTCATTTAAATTGTTTTTAAGGATTAATAAATAAATAGAAGTAAAATACAAAAATACAAGAATATCTAAATAAACAGTAAAGTAACCATAGTTAAAAATTGATGAACTAAAATAAAAAAAAATTACTAAGAGAGTTAAATTATATAAATTTTTTTTTTTAATAAAAGAGTATAAAAATAATAAACCACTAAAATTTATAAAAACTTGTGATAGAATAATTGACTGTTCTGAAAAAGTATTTGAACCAAAAAGAATAATATTATGATATAAAGATAGAGACCAATATTTGTTGTTTGTTGTAATATTTTCGGAAAAAATTGATTGGTTTATAAATATTTCTTTTGGCTTGATTCCCCATTGTGTAAACTCATCCCAGAATAAAAATTCCTTAGGGGATAAAAGACCACTTATAATTAATACTATTATTGAAAAAAAAAAATATTTTAGGTAAAAAATTTTTTGTTTTCTAAATATAAAAAAAATAAAATTTAAAATTAAAAAGGTATGAATTAGAATATTTCCTAATATAAATAAATTAAAAAAAGAAAAATATAAAAGAAAAAAAACAAAAATAGATATTAATAATAGATTTACTCTAAAAAAATCTTTTTTATAATGAAAACTTATATTTAAAGAAGAAATTAATATTAAAGAAAATTTTGAATAAATTAAAAATATATCAATAATCATTTAATAATTCATCGTTTTGTTGAATAATTTAAGTTAATTGATAAACCTAGTAATATCCATACGAAGTAAGAGATGTTGAAATAATTATAAAATAGATAATTATCAAAATTTAATAATATTAAAATTGTAACAATTAAAATTTTAAAATTATAACTATAATTTATAGTTTTTATTATTTTTATAATTTTAAAAATTAAAAATAAAAGTATCAAAATTCCAAGTATTCCAAAATTAGTGATTAAATCTATAAATTGATTGTGAGAAGAGTTAAATTTTTGATTAAAATTTATTTGAAATATATTTTGTGTTATATTATTTTGTGAATCAAAGTATCCAAAATGCATAGCGCATTCACCAATTTTCAGAGTCAGATCGCTACATTTTTTAAAATAAAGCTCATAGTTTCTGATAAAATCAGAATTTTTAAATCTGTTAAAATTATCTAAATCGTCAGAATTTATATTCTGGGCAAAAGAAGTTGAGTAATAAGACACCCTTAATAAGTAATTTTCATCAATAATAAAGTTATTAATTATGTTTTGAAAAAAAACTTCTGCCAATAAAGCTCTATGAGTAAGACCCAAATATATGTCTGTAAAAAAATTATTTATTTGAAAATTTATTTGAGAAACCTGATATGTTTTTTGAAAATTTTCATCAATAGCAAAAATAATACCAAGGTTATCTAAATCAAAAATATAGTTATAAATATTGTTAATGAATTCTATGTAATAACCAGTAAAAAAACTTATTATTACTGTGTATAGGATTGGTAAGACACAACTAAACAAAAAAATATAATTTAAAATAAAATTTTTTATTTTAGATATAAAAATTAATCCAAAAATTAATAATAATATTAAAAATACATATTTTGATAAAAAAAGTGATGTAAATAAAATTATAAACAAATCTAGATAAATATTCTGCTGTTTTCTAAATATTTTATTAGCAATAAATGCAAATAGTACAAACCATGAAATACTATTTTTTCTAACAAACGACTCAATATCCAAATAGTCATATTGTGGGCTAATATAGAAATGAACATATATAAAAATTATCGAAAAAAATAATATAGCAAATTTATAAAATAAAATTTTATTTCTGATTAAAGCTAAAAAAATTAAAACAAAAATTGATCCAAAAAAATAAAGTTCATAATAAAAAAGTGCAAATGATGTAATTAAGAAGATAAAAGTAGTTAACAAGTTCTCAAGTAAAATAAAATCAATTTTTTCTTTTTGCTCCGAAAAAACTATAAAAATAAAGAAACAAAAAAAGATTTGAATTGTTTTTTTAATATAAAAAAAATCTAATTCTTGATAATTAAATATTAAGGAAATTAAAACCCAAGTAAAAACTAAAATTATTAAATTCTTTAATGCCTTTTTATTTATTTTAACTAAATAAATAGCAGATGTTAATAATAACAAATAAAAAGTTATTTCACCTAATAATTGAATAAAATTGAAATTATTTATTCCTGTAAAATTGTATGAAATTTTAAAATATCTTAAGTTTGAATATACTAGTAAGATAAGAATAATAGAATTGATTTTTTTAAAATTTAATATTCTATTATTCATTAATCTCATTGCATAAAAAATTTCTTAATTATTATTTCTTATTAAAACTGTTTTTTCTAAAACTAAAATATCCATCTTTGTTCTAAGAAAACAAGCTATAGCTTCATCTGGCGTCATCACTATAGGCTCATTTTCATTAAAGGAAGTATTTAATAAAAGCGGAATTCCACTCATGTTATAAAATGTCCTAATTAAATTATAAAATCTTGGATTTGTTTTTTTGTTAACTGTCTGCAATCTTCCTGTTCCATCAATATGCACTACAGATGGGATAATATTTTTTTTATCTGAATTAACTTTTTTAACGAAAGACATAAATAAAGATTCATGATTTTCCTCAAACCAATCTTCTATATGTTCCTCTAATATAGATGGCGCAAATGGTCTGAAACTTTCTCTTCTTTTAATTTTTGAATTTATAATTGATTTTATATTTGGGATTGCTGGATTTGCAATTATTGACCTATTACCAAGCGCTCTAGGGCCCCACTCCATTCTATCTTGAAACCAACCAACAATTTTTTTATTTATTATTGCATTTGCAACAAAATCTAACATTTCATTTTCTTTTTCATAATCAATTTGTGTAATATTTTTCAATTTTTCTTTATTTCTATCAATACTTTCCTTAATTTGATCAAAGTTAAACCTAGGGCCGTAATATGAACTATATTCTTTTTTTAAAAAAATATTATTTTTTGCTAAAAAATGAGTTGCAGAGCCAATCGCACCTCCAGAATCTCCACTTGAAGAACTAACATATATATTTTTAAACTTTGTATTTAACGAAATTTTACCATTGGCTAAAGAATTTTGAGCACATCCTCCTGAAAGGCACAAATTAGGGTTATTTGTTTTAATATACAATTCATTTAAAATATTAAAAAAAATCTCCTCATAAATTGTTTGAGCTGATTTAGCTAAATCTTTATGAACCTGTGTTATTTCTTCATTATTCTCTCTTGGGGGTCCTAATATTTCAATTATATTTTGATTAAATAGATTTCCAATTACTGGTTTATTCTCATAAAAATCTAAATTAAACTTATTTTTGGTATGATTAAAATATTTTAAATTTAATTTAAAGTTGTAGCTAGTGTCTAAAAATAATTTATGAATTTTTTCTTTTTGTGTATTTTTGCCAAATGAAGATAATCCCATTAATTTATATTCATCTCCATAATTAGGAAAACCCAAATGCTGAGTAATGGCCGTGTAAAATATTCCTAAAGAATGAGGGAAATATACAGTATGATTTATATCAATTTTTGATTTATTAGCTTCTCCACTCATAGTGCTTACAAAATCTCCAAAGCCATCAACTGACAAAACTGATGAACTTTCAAAACCAGACAGATGAAAAGCGCTTGAAATATGTGATAAATGGTGCTGTGTATAAATTATTTTAAATTTAATTTTATCATTTTCAAAATAATTTTTAAATAAATCTTTAATTGAATTTATTTTATTTAAATTATTAATTCTATCAATTACATAATCTATGCTCAATTTATTTTTTAAAACAAAAAGTATTTTTTTAAAAAAATTAATTTTTGGATTTCTGTTTACACAAACATAGTCAATATCAGAAATTTTTAAATTGGAATATTCTAGACAGTATTTTATAGATTTAATTGGAAATCCAGATGAATGTTTGATACGATTTATTCTTTCCTCTTCAACAGCTATTAAAATCTTATCGTTCTTAATGATACATGCTGCGGCGTCACCATGAAAAATATTTAAACCCAAAATAATCATTTTTATAAATATAATTTATTTGCCAAGTTTTTTTGAAAAATTATTATCATCAAAATAAACTTCATTAGATATTTCAGCTGAAGCATAAATTTTATCAATAATTTTTATACTTTTAATTCCATCTTTTAATGTTGTGGCATTATTTCTTTTATTATCTAAATAGTTGTAAACATTTTTATAAAATTCAATATGACCAAATCCATATACATTTTTGTAATTAGATGAATATTTTAGTACATCTTTATCTTTTTTTTGTGTTTTGGAAAATTGCCATGTATCTATTTTTGAAACAGCATAACCTCCAACTACAACAGTACCATTTTCTCCTAATATAGAAATTGACCCCTCGAGATCATTTGGTCGGGTGGCAGTTGTTGCTTCGATTGAACCAAGTGCTCCATTTTTAAATTTTAATATAGCTAAACAAGTATCTGGAGCTTTTGTTTTTTTTTGTTATTTTTGATGTCTTTGCAAAAACACTTTTAAAATCCCCCATAAGCCATTGAAGTAGATCAACATGATGGCTCGCTTGATTAGCTAGAACCCCACCATCATTTTTCCATGTACCCCTCCATTTATCTTGTAAAAAATACTTATTATTTCTAGACCATCTAACCCTTATAGTTGCTAAAAAAATTTTCCCAAATCTTTTTTGGTCAATAGCTTCTTTTAATTTCTTTATAGCAGGATTGTATCTGTTTTGTTTTACAATGAATAAGTTTATTTTTTTTTTAATACAAATTTTAGTAATTGTCTTTGCTTGATCTGAATTCATGACCATTGGCTTTTCAACAACGATGTTTTTAAAATAATTCGAAAGTTTAATTATGTGATCGTAATGGAGGCCACTTGGAGTTAATATTACTGCTAACTCAGCATTTGAATTTTTACAAAAAGCGTCAATTGAACTATACATTTTTATTTTTTTAAAAAAATTTTTTTTTTTAATTTTATTTAATTTAAGATCACAAACTGAGACAATTTCATATTGTTTATTTAATTTTTCAATTGCAGTTTTGTGCTTGTCAAAAATTCTACCACAGCCGACTATAGCCAATTTAATTTTTCTCATATTATAGAGCTATATACATTTGATAATTTATTACTATTTTTTATCAAATTATGTCTTAAATAATAATTTTTTTTTGCATTAATTCCCAATTGGTATAATTTTTTTTTATTTTTACTTAAACTATACAATTTTTTGATAAAAGATTTTTTTTTTCCAAATTTTAAAACATAACCTGTTTTTTTATCAATAATTGTGTCATTAAAGTATTTATCTAAACAAACTAAAGACGGTATCCCATAGGATGCTGCTTCGATAATCGGTCTACCTAGTGCATTCATTCTAGATGGAAAACATATTAAATCTATTTGTTTATAAAACTTATTTAAATTATTGACGCTATTTAAAAATTTCACATTTTTATAATTTTTATTCTTAAAATTATAATAAATTCTATTAAAAATTTTTTTAATTCCAAAAATTTCTAATATGTTTAACAAAAATTTATTTGGAACAGACAAAGAGCCACCAATAATAAAAGTAAAATTATTAGTTGTTTTATTTATTTCTGAAATACAGTCAAAATAAAAATCTAGTCCTTTGTGAAAATCTAACGAACCTAAAAAACCAATCTTAAATTTTTTTTTATTTCTTTTTGAATATTTTTTTTTATTTTTTTTATCATCAAAAATATTATAAATTATAATACTTTTTTTTTTATCAGGCGATGTTGAAAAAGTACTTTTGTCTATACAAATAAATTTATCTATATATTTTTTGGAAATAAAATAAATTAATGCAGATAATTTATTTATATTAACACGAGTTCTTACATGGCATATTATATTTGCTTTGAAGAGAAATTTTAGCAAAGGCGCTATAATTATTAGGTTGGTATCATTTAAATGTATTATATCGTATTTTTTTTTAATTTTAAAAATTGTTAATAAAAAGATAAAAAAATAAAATATCTCTCTTATAAATAATATTTTTCTTAATCCTTTATAACTTCCAATTTCTGTTATATCATATGATGGAATTCCTACAAATTTATAAATATTTATTTTTTTATTTTTAAAAAAATCAGACGTTGTTCCAGAGGGACAAATTACATCGAATTCAAATTCATTTTGTAGCTTTAAAATAAATTCTGAAATACTTTTAGATGCTCCACCAAATTTTCTGTGATGTTGAATTATTAAAATTTTTTTTTTCATTATGTTTTAAATAAAAATTGATATATTTTTTTCGAAAATTTAAATATTTTTTCTGAATTTTCAAAATCAAAATGACTTTTAGGCTCTTGATCTAATATTTGATCAAATTCTTCTTTTGAAAAGTCTAATTTTTTACAAAAGTAATCTTTATCCCTTTCAAAATCTCCAGGATAGTCATTATTTGATAATATTTTAATTGCTTTCTCCCTAGTAATTTCTTTGTTTCTTATCAAACAAGATAGGTGAGACTTTCTTTTATCGACTTTAAATTTTTTTTTTAAAATATATGCTTGATAGAATTTTGTAAAAAAAGATTCAAAATGCTTATCCTCATACTCTTTCCACTCATAATTTTTTTTTAGACTTTCTATAGCAATTTTTTTTTATAATTAATCATGTTTAGCGGTTCTATTAATTTTGGACCAAAATTTAAATATTTTGCTATATACCAATCAAAAAAATTCATCGTTGGATAAGATTTAATCTTAACTGACCCATATTTTTTATGGATAGATTTAATATTTCTTATATCGCTTTTTCTCCATATCCATTCGATTGGCATGGCATGTTCAGTAAAAATATTTGTTCCACTCAAAATATATTTAATCTTATTTTTTTTTGCTGTGTTAATGAGATTTGCAAATATTGCATGATCTGTTACCAATTCAATATCTATTACTCCTGATTTAATGAATGATCTTTGAATATTTTTAAATTCTAGCCAATTTACTACATAGGTCTGAAGTTCAAAACCACACTTACTTGATATTTTTTTTTATGTTTGAGACTGCGAGCTCAGAATTCCACCCATTATCAAAATGTATTAATAAAGGTTTTAGATTATAAGACTTTGCTAAATGAGTAACATAAGAACTATTAACTCCACCACTGACACCAATTAAACAATTATATTTATTTTTAATTTTTGAGATTTTATTAAAAGTTTCATCTACTTTTTTTGAAGAAATATTTTCTTTACTTTTTTTTTCTAAAAGAGGTAAGTATTCAATACAAAAATTGCATACCTCATCCTTAAAAGTTAAACTTTTTATAGATGAGTCTAAAACACAATATTTGCATAGCATAATTAACTTATTTATTTATTTCATCTATTTCTAATTTTGATAGATAATTTACTAGTACACTTTCATTATTGTTTTTAAAAGAAAATAAACTTGATGCTACCCCTCCACTTGCTCCTAGTTTATTAAGAAACTTAAAATCATCAACATCCTTTGCTCCTCCGTTAATAATCAAGTTTGTTTTAAGAATTTTAAAATATTTTTTAATTAATTCTTTGTTGTAACCTTTTTTACTTCCTTCTAAATCTACAAATGTAAGAAGTGTCTCACATGGTCCTAACTGATTAATTTTTTCAAGATGATTTTTAATATTTTCATCATAAAATTTATTTTTTTTTTTTATTAAATAGCTTTAGTTTTCTAAAAAAATTATATTTTAAATTCACAGATATTGATATACTCGAGTTTCCAAACTCCTTAATTGCATTTTCTATAAAATTATAATTTTCATAAACTAATGAATTAAAACAAATTTTTTCATATCCAAATGATAAAATTTTTTCAATATCTTCAAAAGTTTTTACACCTCCACCATAACTTAATGGTACAAATGACTCCTCAGAAATATTTTTTAATAGTTTAAAATTTGGTTTATCAATTATGGAGATATCATTTAACAAAATTTCATCCACACCCAGTTCACTATAAATTTTAACAATATTTATAGGATCACCTAAGTAAATTTTTTTTTTAAATTTAAGTGTTTTGATGCAACTTTCATTTTCTAACAATAAAAGAGGTATCACTCTAAAGAATATCATTTTAAATCTATAAAATTTTTAAAAAAATTTATTCCATAATTGTGACTTTTTTCTGGATGAAACTGAGCACCAAAGACATTATTTTTTTTAACAATACATGAGAAGTCAAAATTATTTTCGGAAACAGCTATTGAATAATCTTTATGAAATGGAAAATAATATTTATGCAAAAAATAAAATTTACTTTCATTCAGAAAACTAAAATTATTTTTTTCTTTAACAACTTTGATATCTGACCATCCCATAAATATACTAGCTGAGTCTGATGAATGAAAAGATTTACAAAAGACATCAAATACCTTTAATCCTTCCTCATTGCCCTCTTCACTTCCATTACAAAGTATTTGCATGCCTAAGCAAATTCCAAGAACTTTTGTATTATCCTCAATTTTCTTTTTTAATATACTAATTAAATCTTTTTCATGTAAATTTTTTATAGCTCTGTCAAAACTTCCAACACCAGGCAATATAATTATATCTGATGTGTCTATATCTTGATGATTATTTGTTATAATTGGTTTCTCACCAATTCTGTAGAGCATATTTGCAATAGCAGAAATATTACCTGTGCTGTAGTCAATAATCGCAATTTTTTTCATTTTTTGTTGTAAAATATTTAAAAAATTTGAATGAACTTTTATATAGTATCATAAAATTAAGCAACAATGTGATTAAGAGAAAATAAAATATGACAGCTGACAATTCAGTTAAATGTGCAGTGGTAATACCGTGTTACAAAGTATCAAACAATATTTTAACTGTAATTGACTCAATTGGATCTGAAGTCGAAAAAATTTATATAGTTGATGACGCATGTCCAGAAAATTCTGGGGATTTAGTTAAAAACAAATCTTTAGATAATAGAATATCAATAATATATAACTCAAGAAATCTTGGTGTAGGTGCTTCAACAAAAAAAGGATTTCATGAAGCTTTCAAAAAAAACGATATAGATGTTTGTATTAAAATTGACGGTGATGGACAAATGGATACCCAAAATATTAAAAGGTTTGTGGAACCTTTTAAGAAAAAAAGTTACCTTTACGTCAAAGGTAATAGATTTCATTTTCATAGAAACTTTTTAAAAATGCCATTTATAAGAATGCTTGGTAATTTTTTATTATCCTTCGTTTCTAAAATTACAACAGGGCAGTACAATATTTTCGATGTAACTAATGGATTTATTGCTATGCACAAAAATGTGTATAAAAAAATAAATCATTCAAATATATCAGACGACTATTTTTTCGAAACAAGTATGGTTGCTGAAATGAGGAAAATCAAATGCAAAATATTAGATATTAAAATTGAAACAATATATAATAATGAAAAAAGTAATTTAGTAATAAATAAAATATTATTTCATTTTATAACAAGGCATATTTCAACTTTTGTAACAAGAATTATAAATGAATATATTAAGCTCAAAGATTATTTAATGATTTTTTTAATTTTTGGAATTTTTGTAACATTAATAATTTCAATATTTATAACAAATAAAATTATTATATTAATTATTCTAATTTTTCTATTTTTTCTTAAAGATAAGAGTTTTAATATTATTGAGGAATAAAATTGGAAATTTTTTTAATTTTAAATATTTACTTTATTTTAGGTTTAGTTTTATGTGAAATTTTAAAAAAAAAATTTTTTATATTTAAGACATTTTCAACATTAGATCTTTATTTATATATAATTCTTTACTCGACAGTTTCAGTAATAATTTTTTCTGCATTAAATTTACTAGATAAATTTCATGTTTTTTTAATGATAACAATTTTGACTTTTTTTGTCTTTAATTTTAAAAAAATATTCACTATCAATATTTCAAATTTTTTAAAATCTCTATTCCTATTAAATGTTATTTTAATTTTATGCTTTGATAAAGAGTTTATTTGGTGGGATGAGCTTTCAAGTTGGGGATTAAGAACAAAAGAAATTTTAACTTATAATTCAATTTTCTATGATAACGTTATAACTAATCTCAACAAACCTTCAGGCTCCAATTTGTTACACTACATTTTTTTAAAATACGTTGGGTTCAATGAAAGTATTATAATTTTTTCTCAATTTTTAATCACGGTTTTATTATTAAAAAATATTTTCAATGATTTCAAAATTAAACACTTATCATTAGTAAATCTAACCATTTTTTTTCTATTAGTGTATTTTGTTTCATTTGTATTTAATTATGGTTTATTTTCAATTTATACAGGATTTATAACATCTTTATTTTTTATAAAAATAATCTCAACTTTATTTTTAAAAAATGAAGAAAATTTAAAAATTAAAATTTTTGAATTATTTCCAATTGTATTTCTGATTATATTTTTTAAAGATTTTTCATTATTTTTTATCGTTTATATTATTTTAATTTTATTAGTAAGTTTTTTAGAAAATAAAAAAAGATATTTAAATTTAATTAATATTATAATTTTTTCTATTTCAAAGGTGATTGCTTTATTATTGCATAAATTTATTTTAATAAAACTTAAAATTAAATCTAGTATTTCAAATTATAATGTTAATGAATTATTTGAATTTTTATTTTCTCAAAATATAAACTTTGAACAGATAAATAACATTAATATTTTTCAAGGTTCAATTTTTAGAATAGCTAATCAAATTATAGAAATGATTTTTTTTGAAGTAGAATATTTCTATGAAATCAAAACAAATTTAATATTCTGGTTAATATTTTTTTCACTACTGAACCTGATTATATTTTTCTTAAATAAAAATAAATATAGAGAAAAAATAACTTTACTTTTATCTTTATACTTTATTTCTTTTTTGCACTTTTTTTAAATATTAACGTCTTACAATGTTTTCTTTGGTGCTCCAGAAGCAGCTGTAAAAGCAAGTTTTGGTAGGTATATGGGTTTATACTTTATGCCCTATATGATTTTTTTATTATATTTTATATTTTCAAATTGTTTTAATACTTCAAAATTAAGTATTGTTTTACTTATTTTTTTTTTAAATATTGCGCCAGCAAAATCAATAGAAGTTTTAATTCCAAATAAATTAAACAAATTTAATACAAATATGAAAGATATAATTCATAATAAGAATAATATTAAAAATTTATCAAAGTTTATTAACCAAAAATATAATAGTAATAAATACTATATTTTTATTCATAATGATGATGGTTTTATTTTGAATATGTTTAAAATATATTTTTATCCATCTTTTGTTAATAAAGGTTGTTGGTCATTTAAAAAAAATAAAAATTTAACAACATTTATGTTTAATTGTAGCTATGAACAAGATTTGGAAATAATAAAAAAACTAAAAGGTTTTGAAATAATAATAAATTATAACAAAAATGAGAACTATAATGAGATTTTAATTAATAATAATTTTAAACAAATTGAAAATATTCATAATGCTTTCATCTACAAAAGGACAAAATTATAAATTTAATTTGTGATGCTTAATCCAAGCTCCTAAAAAAATTATCTTCCAAATCCAATCTCTATATGCTGATTTACCATTAATGATTTTAATTGCTTTATTTTTACAATCTATAGTCAGTATAGTTTCCACATATTTAAAATAGTATTTAAAAATTTTTTCTATGTATCTCCTATTATTTTTAGTCCATAATTCACCTGGGGCCAAAAAACCAACTTTAAAATTTCGTTCATAAATTTTTTTTGGAATTATTGACTTAAATTTTTCTCTAAGTATATATTTGCTTCTAATACCATTAATTTTTTTTTCCATAGGTAAGGGCAATACTTTTTCTACAAAATTAAAATCTAGAAATGGTGATCTTGTTTCAATAGAGTGAGACATTGAGTTGATATCTGACAAATTTAATTGTTTGGGAAGACTTGTTAAAAAGAATTGTGTATAATTTTGATTCAAAACCAAATTATTATGATAATGATTTGTTTGATATTTTTTAAAATTTAACTTAATCCATTTATTTTTTATTTTTTGAAAAGTTAGGTCCTTTAAAGTTTCTAATACAATTTTAGGAAATAAATTAATTGTAATTTTAAAAAAAAATGAAAATTTGTTTTTTACATTAGATGTTAATATATTTTTATAAAATTTAATAAATGAAATTAAATCACCTGCCTTGAGACATTCTAGTAAATATAAAGAAAAATAACTTTCGTAACCACACAATTGTTCATCTGCTCCGTGTCCATCTATATTTACTGTAATATTTTTTGATTTCATGGTTTTAAATACTTCCCATTCAGAAAATATCGAAAGATTAGATATGGGATAATCGTGTTGCCTTACTATATTCAAAAAATCTTTTTTGAAATTATTAAAATTTAAATTTATAGGTATATTTTTAAAATTATAAACTTTATTAAATTCTTTAACATATTCGTATTCATCGTTTTTATCTTTTGACCTCGAAGAAAAAGTATAAATTTCCTTAATTGAATTTTTTTTTAAGTTCGCAACTATACTTGCAATTGTTGAGGAATCTATACCACCTGATAATGAAATCCCCAGCTTGACGTCAGATCTTAATCTTAATTTTATAGAATTTTTTAAAATATTGTCAATGTCAAGTTTAGTACTTTTTTTTCTGAATATATTTTTGTTAAAATTATACCATCTTAAGTTTTTAAATCTAAAATTTGTTGGATCAAATTCAATATAATAACCTGGTCTAACTTGAAATATATCCTCTATAAAAGTTTGCTCATTATAAGATGATAGATCGTGATGTAAATAATCTGAAAGTAAATTTTTATTAACAATATTCTTATCTTTAATAATTAATAATTGTTTAACTTCTGAAGCAAAATATAAGCTATCATTTATTTTTCTATAGTATAGTGGCTTAACTCCATATCTGTCTCTACATGCTATAAGTTTATTTTTTTTTAGATCATATATAACTAAAGACCACATTCCATTAAATAAATTGAAACATTTTTTACCCCAATAATCATAAGCAGCCAAAATAACTTCGGTATCCGATTTTGTTTTAAATTTATATTTTTTTTTTATGAGTATATTTTTTAATTCAAGATAGTTATAAATTTCACCGTTAAATATTATTAAATATTTTTTATCATAAAGCATTGGCTGATTTGCTCTATCTGATAAATCTATTATTTTTAATCTTCTAAAACCAGCTAAAAAATTAACTTTTTTTTTGAATTTGAATTCTTTGATAAAGTTAGAATTTACAAATCTCTCTTTATCTGGACCCCTGTGAGAGATTTTTTTATTCATTAATCTAATCTCTTTTAAAGAAATTTTTTTTTTTAGATACACATAAAGAAAAACCACACATAATTATAAACTATATAGAGAATTTATTTTTTTTATTACAATTTTAGGTGAAAAATTTTTTTTATAATATTTAACTATTTCTTTTGATTTAAAATTTTTATAATTATTTAGTATATTTTTTATCCCAGTTGCAAAATTATTTGCATCTTTTTTGTTTACTAAAACACAAGATTTGTAATTAAATAGATCACGAACTCCCTGGCTATCTGTCATAACTACAGGGACCCCTAAAGAATAAGCTTCTATAACAACTATACCAAAAGTTTCAAAATTACTTGGCAATGCTAAAATTTTACTTTTATTAATATAATTTAGTACTCTTCTTTTACTTAGAGCTGGAAAAACTTTCACATTTTTTTTCAATTCATTTATTTCAATAAAATTATCAATTTTTGATTTAAGTGGGCCTTCACCAATCATTATCATTTTAAGTTTATTTGCGTAAACTAGCTTAAATGCTTCCAGCAATAGCATGGGATTTTTTCTTTCATCAAAACTTCCAACAAATATAATATCGTATAATTTTTTTATTTTTCTTAAATTAATTTCAAAAGAAAGATTTGGTATTATTGTTAGTTTTGACTCTTTAATTTTGTAAAAATTTTGTATTTTTTTTTTTTAATATAGAACTTACACAAATAATTTTTTTTGCATTTTTTAAAGAAAGGCAAACTTTATTGTAAATTTTAGAGCTTTTTGGATAATTTTTTTCATATGTTCCATCTAAAAAATCAGTTGAGTGTTCAGTAACAACATAAGGTATATTGTATTTTTGTTTAATTTTATATGCTGTCCAAATTGCAAATTCTGAAAAATGAACATGTATTAAATCTGGTGTGCCGTTTTTTCTTATATATTTCTTAAACAATTTTTTAAAAAAAAAATAATGAATAACGTAATTCAAATATTTTAAATAGGGTAAACGTGGAAAATAATAAATTGATAGTCTATTCTCAATTTTATAAGTCAAAATTTTATAAAATAAATTAGAAAGTAATTTTTTTATTGAAAACAAATATATGTAAATAACACCAATTTTATGATGATTACTTAAATAATTTTCTTGTTCCTTTGTAAATATTCCTCCTAACTTATGATCACTTGTTGGATATTCAGAAGGAACTAAAAGAATATGCATTTATTTCTTAATATAATAGTTGTTCAATATTAAAACGTCTAAACCACATTTCAAAAATGAGTTAATTGCATCGTTGGCATTATTCACTATGGGCTCATCACTTAAATTAAAACTTGTATTTACAAGCATCGGACAATGTGATTTTTCATAGAATTTTTTTATAAGTGGATATATTAATTTATTATCCTCGGTCACTGTCTGAATTCTTGCTGTATTATCTACATGAGTTACTGCTGGTATTTCGCTTCTTATTTGATTAATTTGTTCAAAACCTAAAGTTATTTTATCCACTTTTTTTAGTTTATTTTCCTTTACTTTTTTTACAATTAGCATGTAAGGACTATCTTCATTTAATTCAAAATACTCCTCAAGATATTCTCTCATCACTATTGGTGCAAACGGCCTAAAACCTTCTCTAAATTTTATTTTCAAATTTAAATTTTTTTGCATATCAGCAACACGTGGGTCTGCTAAAATTGACCTATGACCAAGTGCTCTTGGACCAAATTCAGATCTTCCTTGACACCACCCAATAATTAAAGACTTGATAAGATCATCTGATACTTTTTCACAAATATCTGAAAATTTTTCAAATTTGATAAAAGTAAGGTTTTTTTCTGATATTTTTAGCTCAATTTCCTCATTTTTAATATAACTTCCTAAATAAGAGTTTTTCATTAAATCTTTTTGAGAAGAAAATATTTTTCTTTTATTTTTTTTATTATTGTAAAAGCTTATTAATGCAGCACCTAATGCTCCTCCAGCATCTCCTGCTGCAGGTTGTATCCAAACTTTATTAAAAATTTTCTCATTAATTATTTTTCCATTTGCAACACAATTTAATGCAACACCTCCAGCTAAACATAAGTTATCAGAATTTGTAACCATTTTAGCATGATTACAAATCAAAATCATAATATCCTCTGTTATAGATTGTACAGATGAAGCAAGGTCCATGTGTTCTTGTGTTATTGGATCATTTTTAACTCTTTGAATATTTTTAAATAAATTATCAAAACTTTTATTTGTCATAACCAAGTCAGTAGAATAAGAGAAGTATTTTTGATTTAATTTAAAACTTCCATCCTCTTTTACGTCAATTAATGAGCTAAGTATTGTATTTTTGTAATTGGGTTTTCCATAAGGTGCTAGACCCATTACTTTATACTCATCAGAATTTACTTTAAATCCAAGATAGTAAGTAAAAGCACTATAAAGAAGACCAAGAGAGTCTGGATAATTAATCTTTTTTTTTATACTTATATTTTCTCCATTTCCATGAGAAATAGTTGTAGTTGAAAACTCTCCAACTCCATCTGCAGTTATAATTGCTGCATCATTGAAATTACTGGGATAAAATGCACTTGCTGCATGACTTAAGTGATGTTCAGAAAATTTTATTTTAAATTTTTTTTTTTTTGGACCTAAAATTTTGTTCAGATGATCATTTATAAGTTTTCTTTGAAATAATTTTTCTTTACCCCAAACTATCATTGATTTTAAAAACTGTTTCAATCCATAAGGAAAATTTATAATATAGGTAGATATTAACCTCTCAAATTTTAAAAAAGGTTTCTCATAAAAAACTATTTCATCTATATCCAAAAGAGTAATATTTAAAAATTCTAGTCCATTTACAATTGCTAATGTTGGAAATGATGAGTCATTTTTTATTCTTGAAAATCTCTCTTCTTGTGAAGCATAAACTATCTCTCCATCTTTTAAAAAACAAACTCCACTATCGTGATAAAATGAACTTATGCCTAAAATATACATTGAAAATAAATTACATTAAGATTAGTTATAGATTCTTTAATACATTACTTATGATTAATAATCAATTAAAGTTACTAAGCTTATTATTTATCATCCTGATATTATTATTTATTATTTTTAAATTAAATTTTAATAATAATAATTTAATTTTTATAAGTTTTATTTTTATAAGTTTAGTAACTCAGGTATTTTTTTACTTTTCAAATATTATATTAAAAAAACAAATTATCATTTTTGTTTTAACACTCTATTTTTTGCTTTTTATAATGGAGTTAAATTATGAAAAATTATTTTATTCAATTTGTAAAAGTAATGAGTGTCAACAATTTGAAAAAAATAAAAAACAAAAAAAAATTGGAAAACAATTAAATCATAACCTATTACCAAAATTTTTTATAAATGATGATTTAGATTTAATGCCACTTTCTACGTTCAAAAAAACATATATTTTAGGAAGTAATGAAAACAATTACTATCCATATTTTTTTACAGATAGGTATGGTTTCTTAAACGATGATGATCTTTATTATCAGGATTTTCAAGATATATTAATTATTGGTGATAGCTATGCAATGGGAGGAACTGTAAATTATGAAGATACTTTGCAAGGTCAATTGACAAGGCAAGGTTTCAAAACAATTTCATTTGGTATGGGAGGTAATGGACCCCTAATGGCTTTAGGGTCTTTAATTGAATTTAAAAAAGAAATTAATCCTAAAAAAATTATTTATCTATATAGCGCCACGAACGATATTGGATATGATCTTTTTTTAGAGAAAAAAAAATAAAATTTTGATTCAATATTTAACTAGCGGATATAAGCAAAATTTATTATCAAAAAATAAAAAAATAGAAGAACTTCTCGCATACAAATACGAGGAATTATTAAATTCAAAACAAAAAAATTCTAATTCAATTATTAATACAATCAAACTATCAAAAATTCGTTACCTGGTTGGTTTAGAAAATAAAGGCGAAAAAAATATTGATGTTAAATACAACGATAAATTATTATATACACTAGAACAGGCAATAAATAGTGAAAATTTAAATTCTAACTATTTTTTGTTGGACAAGATCATAGCTAGAATGAAAAATGAAAGTAAAAATTTAGAATTTTATATTTTTTTTATACCTGAGATAGAAAATTTTTTTCAAAATAAAAAAAGTAACGCTTACTATGCAATTAAAAAAATAAGTGAAAAAAATAATATTAAATTAATTGATATTTTTAACAATTCTAAAATAAAAGATTATGAATTTAGAAGATCTATGTATCCCAATAATTTTGCACATCCTAATGAGAAAGGTTATAAAATTTGGTCTGAGACAATTATAGAAAGTATCAATATTTTTAATTAAAAAATAGCATAAATCATTGGCGCCAAAGCTGATGATCCAGTTAATAATAAAAATAATCCAACAACTAGCAGTGCACACGCAATTGGTAACATCCAAAATTTTTTTTTTTTAAAGATAAATTTAAATATCTCAAACATTTTTAATATTGCTCATCTAATTGAATTTTTTGTGTACTTAATTCGGCTTTTTTCCAATAAGTTAAGTCTTTATTTTTTTTTGATGATTTAAAAAAAAATAAAATAAAATTTATAAAATATGCCAAAAGGCAAAATGCCAACAACATAACAAAAAATGATCAAAATTGGGTTTGTAACTTTTGATATTATACCAAAAATTACTAAAAATAGTTTATGAATCGGTATTAATAACTTTTCATTAAACAAACTTGCAAAAAGTGAAAAAAATAAAAAAATTAAAATACCAATAAAAATAAAATTAATTTTATTGGTTAAGTAAAAATATAATGAGTCTATAAAAAATAGTAAAATTGATAATTCTATTCCAAACCTTTTTAAACTAAATTTTTTTTTTACAAAATAATCTTTCATATAAATTAATTCATTCTAAAATAGTACAAAATTGAGTCTGTTTCTGACTGTTTCACTTTTTTTTTTAATTCAAAATTATTTTTAATTAAAATTTGATTTATATTCTCACTAAAATCTTTATGACATTCTATTGCTATAGATTTCAAATCCTTCTTAGAAAGAGTTATTTTAGCTCCATTAATCAACTCTTGTTCAGTCCTTTCAACATCAATTTTAATATGATTTGGAACTTGAAATCCTAAATTTTCCACTAAATAATCTATAGAACACTTTAAAACGCTTTGCCTTGAAAAATTTTCATTTTTTATATTTAGTTGTTGACTAGCTCCAATTACATTTTTTTTTATATATATATCATCTATATGATTTCTATCTCCTAGAAATAAATTAAAAACACTACAATAATCCATCACATTATTTAATTTCATATTCTCAAAGGTTAAATTAAAATTTAAGATAAAAGGTTCAAATGCCAAAACAAAACATTTCTTTTTTAAAGATGCATAGACGCTATAAACACCTGTGCAAGAACCTACATCCCAAAAAATATCTTTTTCATTAAATTTATCAATCCAATCTAAAGTATCTTTTTCATAATAATATAAAGCTCTATCAAAAGTTAAGGAATTCTCAATTTTAAATAAAATTTTTTCGTTATTAATTTCTTTTACAAATTTTTTTCTATTTAAAATTAAAAAAAGAAAATATTTTAAAAACTTTGAAATTATTAGTCTCATTATTTGTTAATTTCTCTATACAAAATATAAGCTTCAGCATTCTTTATCCCTACACTTGATCCTCTAATTTCTGATAATCTAATAATATTTTTTAAAGATCGGGTGTGATTTCCTTTAGGAATTTCGTTTTTATAAAGTTTCAATATTTCAATTTTTTTTTTTAGTAAATTTTGAGATATCCTCAAAATAATTTGGTTTGAATGTATTCCCATTAAAATTCCAATTTGTGCTTGATAATACCTCAAAGAAAAATAGTTTGTTAATAAAACTATTTGGTTTTGGTCTGCAAGCTGTAATTACTGCTTTAGATGTTATTTTATGGTCAATATTTAATTCATCATAATAATGCGTGAATACCTCACTAGATTTATTTTTTATAATAAAATTTTCTATTACTTTTATTAATTTCAATAATGGGATTGTATCAAATTGATTGTCAGGAAAATCCAAAATTTTATAATTTTTAATTTTATAATTTTTAATAACCTTTTCAAAATTTTTTTTTCTAATAATCAAATCTTTTTTTTTTAAAGATCTTGCTGAAATTCCATTTGATAAGATTAGTAAATTTATATTATGACCCTCTTTGATTTTTTTTAAAATAGTTCCACCACATCCAATTGTTTCATCGTCTGGATGGGCAACTATAAAAGAGATATTTTTTTTCATAAACCTAATCGATTGGTATATCATCTTTTAGAAATTTTTTTGGTAAAAAATTTCCTAAAGTATGTAAATATCTAAAATCTACAAATATCGTACTTCTAATTGTATCCTCATAAAATAAACCACGCCTATGGAATCCTTTGGCATTCATAATTATTATTGAATTTTTTTTTCCTTCGACCGAAATAATTTCTGAAGATTTTTTTTTTGTTAACTCTGTAAGTTTATTTTTGTCATTTGAAATTGAATTAAAATATTCTATAATCAACCTCTTGATACTAAACTTATGAGACCGATCTAAATATTCAAAGGCTCCATTTTTAAAATTTGTGTCTTCCAAATATAAAATACCTTTAAATGAACTATATGTTACATCGTAATGTAATTTATGTTGGCCATCATTAAATCCAGTTTCGAGATTTTTTTTTGATTTTAAATAATTAAACTCAACATTTGGAAAAAAATTACTTTTAATTCCACTTAAGTAGCAAACCAACTTATATAATTCACTTTGATTATAAAAATATTTTTTTAGAATTTTTGAATTAATTTTATTTTCAAGCATTGTCATCAATGGCAAGCTAAATGATTCAGAATAACTTCTAGATTTCTTTTTTACATATTTATCCAATTCTATTTTTAATTTTTCAAAATCTTCGCTATTCATAAAATTTTCTATGACTACAAATCCTTTATTTTCTAAATCTATTAAATACTTATTATATGTTTGTGAAATATTTGGCTTAAATAACTTTCTAAATTTTTCAAATAAAAAAAAAACTATACTTTTTAAAACTGAATATCCTAATAGATTTAAAATTTTTCCACCTGATTTGGCTGTTGGAGATTTGGTTAATATTTTTAATAAAATAGATTTCATTATTTGTTATTAAAAATTAAATTAATAAAGTAAATATGCATATAGTGAAACAAAAAAAAATTTTATTCATTAATGTGGGCTGGGAGCAATTCCCAACAATAAAATTTCTTAAGAAAACAGGTTGCAAAATATATGGAATCTGTTTTCAAAAAAAAATTAATCATAAAGAGTACTTTGAAAAAGTTTTACATTGTAGATTGGACCAAATAAATGAAATAATAAATTATACAAAAAAAATTAATCCTGATGGAATTATTTCAGATCAATGTGATTTTTCTTATCTCATTCATTCTAAAATTGCAAAAAAATTTAATTTAATTGGGCCAAAAATAAAAGACGCAAAACTATTCACTGATAAGATATATCAAAGAAAGTTATTAAGTAAATCTAAACTTAAAACACCAGCCTTTTTTTCTACAAAGAAATATGAAAATGCTCACATAAAATTAAAAAAAATTGAAAGTGAAAAAATAGTTATAAAACCATCCGATAATAGAGGCGGTATTGGAGTTAACATTATTAAAAAAAAAAAATTTGATAAAAAAATTTTTTTCAAATCAATAATTCATTCAAAAAGTAAAAATCTTATTTTTGAAGAATTTATAGATGGAGATCACTATAATCTAGACGGAATGGTTATTAACAATAAATGTAAATTGCTTGGTATTTCCTATAACCAAAAAATGAAGAACAAAATTGTCAACAAATATCTATACTATGATCAAAATTTATTAAAAAAGAAAAAATTAATTAATTTTTTTTATAAGTTGTGTAATGTTTTTAAACCAAAATTTGGACTTATACATGCCGAAATAATTATTGATAAACAAAATAATATTTATCTGACTGAAATTGCTAATAGAGGTGGAGGAATACGAATTTCTAATACTGTTTTATCTAGAATTTGTGGTTATAATATCAACGATTATTTAATAAAAATTTCACTTAAAAAAAAAATTAAGCTCAAAAAAACTATAGAAAAATCAAAAGCTATTTTAATTAAGTTTCTTCCTATCCGAAAAAAAATAAATAATCTTAATTATAAAACAAAAAACCTAATTTTTTTTAAAAAATTGACAAATTATAAAGCCATAACTGATAGTTCTCGCAGAAATTTTATGATAATTGCTGAGGGGGAAAATATGGCAAAAATTAATAATACAATTAAAAAAACTTTGATAAAAATAATATAATGGGTTCAAAAGAAAAATATGAAAAGTTAATTGTTAAAAGATTTAACAAGAAATTTAAGGAATTTGGACTCAATATTAGATCTATAGGGTGGGACAACAATAAAAATCAAGAGTTAAGATTTAAAAATATTTTTAAAGTAGCAAATCTTAAAGATTGTAAAAATATTTTGGACATTGGATGTGGATTTGGAGATCTCTCTACATACATTAAAAAAAAAAAAATTAAGCTCTTTTATACAGGTATAGACATAAACAACAAATTTATTGAAATAAATAAAAAGAAAAAAAATAAAATTAATTGTAACTATTATAATAGTTCAATATTTGATTTTAAAAAAAAATATGATTTAAATGTAAGTTTTGGGCTCTTAAACTTTAAAAAGTGTTCAAACAACTACGTAAAAAAATTTATAAATGAATCATTTAAAAAATCCAAAAAAGCTTGTTTAATTGACTTTATCTCAAGTGATCATCAAAAAAGAAAAGAGGATTTTATTAATTATTATGAACCTGAAAAAATTATAAAAATAGTCAGAAAAATTACAAAAAATTTTTCGTTGTTTTCTGACTATAAAAGTATTCCCCAAAAAGAATTTACAATTATACTTTATAAATGATTAATCTAAAAAAAATAAATGACTTAAATGTACACCCTATCGAAACACAGAATAATTTATCAAAAACAATTAATCTTGACAAAAGTATAAACTCTATAAAAATTAAAAAATTCTTAAAAAAAAAATTTTTTTGACTCTAAAACTAATATTATGATTATGAACGAAAAGATAATTAGTAATAACAAAGAAGTTAAAAGCATTGAAAACATTAAGAAAGAAAATAAAAACTTGGAATTTACTTATTTAGTGGATTTCAATAATATTAAAAAAACAATCTCTGTAATTAAAAATAATAAAAGTATAAAAAGAATAAAATTTCATTCCTATTTCCAAAAAATTTCAAAAAAAAACTATAAAAATATAATTGAAATCTGTAAATTTGCTGAGGAAAGAAACATATCTATCTTGGTGGATGCGAGTTATGGTACGTTAATGATGAACAAATATGATAATATTGATTTAATCATATCCATTGCTGATAAAATTAAAAAAACACCAATAATTATTCTCCATAGTGGTGGCATAAATATTAACAAGGCTCTTTTGATAGCAGTAATGCAAAATAATATTTTTTTAGAGACCTCATTTACAATGACTTGGTTTAAAGGAAGTAGGATTTGGGATGATCTATTCTTTGCTTATAAAAAAATTGGATTTGATAAAATTATATATGCTTCAGACTCACCATATATAAAAAAAGAAGAATCTTTTAGAGACTTTCTAAAATTTTCAAGAAAATATAAGATATCAAAGTTAGATGTAAATAAAATGTTGAAAACAAATTATCTTAAAGTTTAAATGTTTCTTCTAATAAATCTTTTGAGGGATTTTTTTTAAAAAGTTTTTTAGGATTTGGTTTTGCATAATCATAAGGTGATGGATAACAATTTTTTATAAAAAATTCATCTTGAATATCATTAAATCTAAATTGCAAACTTATTCTTACTTTACTAGACTTATTAACTCCGCTCTTATGAAGTGTGAATGCTGATAGAAAAAAAGCATCACCTTTTTTAATACTTTCTGTTTCAAACTTAAAATTGAAATCAGTATTTATTTTTCTGAACCATTTATCTTTTTTTGTCTTAATTAACCCTTGTAAATGCGATTTTTTAACAAATTCAATTGAATTCATTTTTTTTTCTATGTTAACAAGAGGAATCCATATCACAACGTTGTTAAGACTGCCTTGGATACTTCTCCAATCTTGATGGGGAGGTGCGTAATTTCCTTTATTAACATTATCAGAGTGTATCATTATTAATGGTTCAGTAGAAAATACTGGCTCTTTAAGTCCAAGTTTTTTTAAAATTAAAAAAACTTTTTTGTTTAACCCTATTTTGATGACTTGTGGATTACGTTGAATTGTTTTTAAAATAATATTCTCATATTCTTTTGGGAATTTTTTTTTAGTCAAAATTAAAATTTTTTCTAATTTTTCACTATTTTTAAATTTAATATTTTTGATTTTTAGATATTGAATGAATACTTTCTTTATAAATTTTATTATATTATCACAATCTTTTTTTGTAACTATAGAATGCATCTTTATAATACCATTTTTTTTATAATTTATAATTTCTTTTTTTGTAATTTTCATATTTTTAAGTCTTTTTTTTAAAATAATTTTATTTGCAAGAATTTTTTTATTAGTTTGAAATTTATTTAAATCTTTTGAATAATTAATTCCCTTTTTTGATCTCTTTGTATAAAGCAGATTATCTTTTAAAAATTTATTTTTTGAAATGTTTATTTTGGAAAATATTTTTGGTCTATATGCTCTTAATATTTTCTTATCTGAATAATTTAATAATTTCTGAGATTTTCCTAAACTATTTTCCGTTTCTCTGATTTTTTTAACCATTTTTTTAAATTCGTATGGCTCTAATGCAAATTTATGATCTGGACCAATTAAATTTCTATTCAATGTAATGTGTTTTTCAATAACTTGGGCTCCTAATGCGACTGCAATTGATGGTATATCTATAGAAGTTGTATGATCCGAAAATCCTATCGGTAGATTTAATTTTTTTTTTAAAAACTTTATACAATTCAAATTCAACTCATTTATTTTAGTTGGATATCTAGAAATGCAATGAAGTAAAATAATACTTTTATTAAATCTACGATAATAATTTATTTTTTTAATTGTTTGTTGTAGAGAGAGTAATCCATTCGAAACAATACAGGTTTTTTTACCTCTAATTATTTTTTCTGTTAAAAGATCGTCTGTAGCAAACTGAGGAGATGCAATCTTAATGACTTTAGTTTTTTTTAATAATATTTCAGCTGCTTTAAAATAGGTTGGACTTGCAAAAAAAAAAATTTTTTGCTCTTTACAAAATTTTATAAGCAAATTTAACCAATCATTATTAAATTCAATTTTTTGAAAAAAATTTTTAAAGTTATTATTGTAAGATTTTTCATTGTATTGTTCTTGAAAATTTAATAATTGAAATTTTACAGCATCTGCTCCAGACGATTTTGCAATTTTAATGAGCTTTTTTGCTTGCGATAGTTTTTGGTTATGGTTTGTACCAATTTCAGCGATTACAAATGTTTTATTTTTGCTAAAAAAATTTTTATTTAGTTTTTGATAAAATTTATTCAATTCAATTAATCAATGTTATATAGAATATTTTAGTTAATAGTAATGATCAATTTTTAAATGTCGAATAAAAAAAATATTTTGTTGTGTGATTTTGACGATATTTTTTGGGTGGACATATTTAAAGAGATTGAAAAAAAGCTTAATTTAAGAATTCATACCATTATTGACGATAAAAAAAAGATGTATCCAGAATTAAGACTAAAAAATATTAATTGTAATTTTATCGATATAAGAAATGCAATCAAAGGAATAGGTTTTAAAAAATATGAAAACAAAAAGGGTGAGAAATTTCTTAAAAAAAAAATAGAAAAATACAAACCATTCCTTATTGATATGATGTCTAGGTTTGACCCAGATGGATGCAGCTTCAACAATATAGATAGAGCAAAACATATAAAAAAACTTTTTTTAATTTGGTATAACTATTTAAAAAAAGAAAAAATAAATATTTTTTTCTGTAAATATACACCACATCAAGTTTATGATTATATAATATACATTTGTTGTAAAATTCTTAAAATTAAAGTTATTTTTTTCAATTATACTTATTTTGAAAACTTGTCTTTTTTAAATAATGATCCCGATAATAGAATAATAAACAGTAAATTAAAATCTAGTACTAGTTTAAAAGATGTAAAAAAATATATTTACGAAAAGAAAAAGAAAATAAATTTACCATTTAAATTAGGAGCTCCTAATTACATTAAACAAAATAAATTATTAAAACCAAAATTTTATTCTTTAATTTATTTTCTTGGTTATAATATTCTTAAAATAATTCTATCAATCTTTAAATTAGAAATATATAAAAATTCATTTTATCAATTTAAAAAAAAAGAGATGAACTTTTCAAATAAGATTTATTTTTCTAATTTAGATTTTTTTCTTTATAAAATTAAGTCCTTATTTATTCAATTTGAGTATACAAAATTTTATAAATCTCTAGAACGTAAATTGCCTAAGAAATTTGTCTACTTTGCTTCAAACCATCAGCCAGAAGCCTCTTCAAATTCAGAATGTGGAATAAACTTCTATGATCAATATAAAGCGATTAAATTTCTAAATGATAATCTGCCAGATTATTATAACATAGTTTATAAGGAGCACCCTTCGTCATTTAATCCTCTTAAATTTGGTTATCAAAAAAGATCACTAGAGTATTATAAAAAAATATCATCTTTATCAAAAGTTGTGTTTGTAAACTCTAATTATGACTCTTTTAAATTGATCACTAAGAGTGATTTTGTGGTAACAATTTCTGGACAAATTGGGTTTGAAGCATTATGTAAAAAAACTCAAATAATAATATTTTCTAATACTTGGTATTCAGATTTTGCCAATGTCTTTAAAGCATATCCTATCTCCAAGTTTAAAAAAATTCCTTTTAAAAAAAAAAATTTTAAAAAATTTGATTGGTCTTATTTTGAAAAAAAATTAAAAAGATGTTTAAATTCAACTATAATTAGAGCACAAGATAGCCTTTTAAGACTAAATATAAGACAAATAAATAAAGAAAAAAAAATTATATCGTCTTATATAATAAATAACTTCAACAAAATATAATCTATGGATTTTGATTTAATTAACTCAGTATTTAGAATTCTATTTGCATTTTTTTTTAGTTTTAAACTTTTTTATACTTTAAAAGCAATTGAATTAAATTTTCTTAATAGAGATCTAGCTATTGCTAAAATTAATTTAATAATTTTATTTATATTAAACATTTTTATTTTTTTTGGATTTTATGCCTCTTTGTCAGCATTTTAATGTTTTTTATTCAAAGATATATTTATTACAGAATTCTAATGTATACACTTGAAGATGTTTATTTTCATACTGCGACTGTTTTTTTAATTTTAGCAAATACCTCAAATTTTTATGCTTTAAATAATCACCAACTATTTAATTTTGATAACTTTCTTCCGTATTATGCTCTCGTTATAGGTGTTGGTGCAACATTTTTTTCTGCTTCTATAGCAAAATTCAAAGACAAAATTTGGCATAATGGAAAAGCAATATTTTTTTTCTTTACCCTTCCGTATAGAAGAAGAATTGATTTTAGAAAGATTAGTTTTTTTTCAAACCTACATTTCACAAAATTTTTAGGTAAATTTCAAATTGCATTACAACTTATTTTATTGCCAGCTTGTTTGTTAATGCCAAAAGAAATTGCACTTTTAATTGCATTGATAAATCTGATATTTTGTTTTGTATTAGTGGTTTTTTTTCATTTTTTATGGCTTGCTGAACTTTGCTTTGTGATGATATTAACTATCTGCTTTGGTATATATCTTAACGAAAATGGTTCTATATTTTTTCAATTAATTCAAAATATAGAATTAAATTTAGATAGTAATAATATTGCAAAGATAATACTATTAATTCTCACATTCACATTAATCACTCAGCCCATAATTAACTTCTTTGATCCAAAAAATAAATATATATGCAAATTAAATTTATTCCTTTTTAAATTAAATAGAATTACTTTTGGGTTAGTTCCAATAAAAGTATTTACAGCTTTACATATTGAAAATCCTTTAATATTCAAAATGAGATATAAATTCTCAAAATATAAATCTAAATCTATTGAAGTATTTAAACTTTATAAAGATGATGGCACAATAAATTATAAATGGATAGGTGTTAAACCGACATTATTTTCAGCTTTAACATATAAAATAAATGATTTTTTATTGGAAGTTGACAAAAATAATATTAGTGAAGGGAGAAAATCCCTAATCAAAGGTATATTTAAATACATAGAAAAATATGAAATCAGAAAACCAGATAAAAATGGTAAGTTAGAAATTTTTATATCACAAATTGATACATCTGATTTTAATAAAATTAAAAAATTTAAAAAACTAAAATTTCATAAAGCAGTTGAAATTAATATGAAGAATAGCTATATGAAAATTAAACGTATGAAAAAAATCTTTAAAATTAAGACATTTAGAGATATTAATAGAGAAAATTTAATTCCATCTTTTAAAGTCTAATGAAGATAAAACTTGAAGAACACCAAAAATATGAGACAAAATACCAGGATCTTGTACTATTTGATGGCACATGTAATTTATGTAACTGGTGGGTAGATTTAATAATTAAATTGGATAAAAAAAAAAAATTTAAATTTCACTTCTTGCAAAACGAAATAAGTAATAGATTTCTTAAATTGGTACCTTCGGATCGAAAAAACAATCAATTTGACTCAATAATTGTCATTAAAAATATTTCAACATTACTTACTAAATCAGATGCTGCTATTTATGTTATGTCAAGATCATCTAAATTATTTTTTGTTTTAAGATTATTTTTAATTGTGCCGACTTTTATTAGGGATGGTGTATATAACTTTATCGGTAGAAATAGATACAAATGGTTTGGGAAAAAAAATGTTTGTAGAGTCATCACAGACGATATTAAAAATCGATTTGTTAATTAACTATTTTCTTAAGAAAAATAAATTCCTTTGTTTCTTTTCTAAAAATGAAGCCAAGGCTTTCAAATAATCTAATTGAAGAATAATTATTATTTTTTGAAGATGCATAAATTTTATAGCCACTTAAAAATTTTTTATTAATAATTTGATTTAAAGCGTCATAAGCAATACCTTTTTTTCTGAATTTTTTATCAATTATTATTGATATCTCTAATGATTTTTTCCCTATTTTATTTAAATGAATAAAACCACACTTAGAGTTTTGATTATAAACACAATATAAAAAACTATACTTGTCAGACATTTTTGTTTTATACCAAAGTTGATGCTCCTTGAGTTCTATCTGTTTGTCATTAAAAAAATACTTTCTATTTTCATCTTTATTTTGAAGTGAAAAAATAAATTTAGAGTCTTTATATTCTGCCTTTTTTATAATAATTTTTTTTTTTTTAAAAATATTTGACTCAATCAATCTAGTAATAACATTAATTACCTTATCCTGTTTTTTTTTTGAAAGACCATAATACATTGGAATACTAAAAGATTTAAAATAGTAATTTAAACTTTCTGGTAGATTAAATTTTTTATTTTTTTGATAGTAGGGCTGTAAATGTATTGGAAAATAATGTGTATTCACACTTATTTTATTTTTTTTAAAATAATTAATTATTAATTTATAATTTTTTTTATTTGCATCAACAAACTGGATTATAAATAAATGGTAACTTGATAAAAATCCCTTTTTAATAATTGGTAATCTCAATCTTAATTTACCTAATTTCTTGAAATAGTAATTTGCAATATTTCTTCTAAAATTTAAGTTTTTTTTTATTCTTGATAATTGAGATATACCAAGTGCACACTGAATATCATTAAGTCTTAAATTAAGACCTAATTCTCTCATTTCATAATAATTATTATAAAAATATTTTTTTTTTTTTTTGGATTTCTTATTAATCCATTATCTCTAAATAATTGTAATCGATTAAATAGGTTCTTTGAATTAGTAGTACAACACCCACCTTCTGCAGTTGTAATAATCTTTACAGGATGGAAGCTAAAAATTGTTATTTCAGAGTTAGAAAAACTTCCAATTTTTTTATTTTTATATTCTGCACCAAAAGCATGTGATGCATCTTCGATGATTTTAAATTTATATTTTTTTTTAATTTATAGATCTCTTCTAAATCGCAAGGGTTTCCTCCTAAATGGACTATAATCAGTATTTTGGGTAAGTTTTTTTTGTTTGTATTTTCTAATTTATTTTTTAACTTCTCTACATCTACATTATAAGTATTTTTATCTATATCTAAAAACTCTATATCTGCTCCAAAAAAAGCAGCACAATTCGCAGTTGACACAAATGAATTGCTGACAACCCAAACTTTGTCTTTTTTTTTTAATCTTAATGCATTACATGCTGCTAACAAGCATGATGTAGCACTATTCATTACAACTGAAAATTTAGAACCAATAAATTTATTAATTTTATTTTCAAAAATTTTTACGTAGTTCCCACCTGTTAATAACTCTTTTTTTAAGGCTGAATTAACTATATTTAAATCAGATTTGTTAATATTCTGAGTAGAATATGGAATTGTTTTCATTAAGAATGTTTTTTTTTCAAATCTTTAACCGACAAAAATAATTTATTTGTCCCAGAGTCATATATGAAAGACTCGTTTACTTTTTTACCTTTCAACTTACCATATTGATAATAATTTCTGTTACTGCCAAAAACTATAGAAGGCTGAATTACAAAAAAATTTTTAAATTCGATTACTTTATAATTTTCATCTTTAGGAACCATACATTCATGGAGCTTTTCTCCTGGTCTAATACCTATTATTTTAATTTTCTTTTTTGGATTTATTGCTTTAGCTAAATCTGTAATTTTTATAGAAGGTATTTTTGGCACGAATACTTCTCCTCCTTTTGAAATTTCCAAGGCTTGATTTACAAACTCAATTGCATTTTTCATTTCGTACCAATATCTTGTCATTCCTGGATGCGTAATCGGAAAATGACTAAAATTTTTTTTATTTAACTCTTTAAAATAAGGCAACACTGAACCTCTAGATCCTATTACATTTCCATATCTTACTACTGAAAATCTAATATCTCTTTTTCCAACAATGTTATTAGCAGAAACAAATAGTTTATCAGAAACAAGCTTAGTTGCGCCATAAAGATTAATTGGAGACGCAGCTTTATCGGTAGATAAAGCAACAGTTTTTTTAACATTATTATTTAATGCAGCTTTAATTACATTTTCTGCCCCTAATATATTAGTTTTAATGCATTCTGTAGGATTATATTCAGCAATAGGAACTTGTTTCATTGCTGCTGCATGAATTATATAATCTACATCTGCAGATGTAGCCTCATTAAGTCTATTATAATCTCTTACATCACCTATAAAATATCTTAAATTTACATTTTTAAATTCTTTTTTCATCTCAAATTGTTTTAATTCATCTCTAGAAAAAATTATTATTTTTTTTGGCTTGGATTTTTTTAAATGATATCTTATGAAACTTTTTCCAAATGACCCTGTGGCACCAGTTATTAAAATAGTTTTATTTTTTAAAATCATAAATAAGCCTTCAACAATTCTTTTTTAGAAAATTGATTTTCAAAATTAACTTTTTCATTAAATACAATTTTTCCATCTTTAAGTCCTATTATACCATTACAGAAATTTAACAATTCTAATTTGTGAGTGGACAATATTATTGTAGTATTTTTTAAATTTTTTATATAATTTAAAAGTTTAGTCTCTGTTACAGGATCAAGTGCGCTAGTAAATTCGTCTAATAATAATACTTTTCTATCATTATAAATTGCTCTAGCAATTGAAATTCTTTGTAATTGTCCACCACTTATCTTTGATCCTTTTTCTCCAATTTGAGTTTCTAAACCATTGGGCAAACTTTTAATGAAGTTATCTAAGCCACTTAAATTTATTGATTTGTTTAAGTTTTCCCTATTAGGTTTGTTGTCATATAAGGTTATGTTTTTTTCTATTGTATCATTAAAAACCATTGTTGATTGAGTAACAAAGGCAATATTTTTTTTATAACTGTTATACTGATCATTATTTAATTTAAATTTATCAATATAAATATCTCCCTTCTCAGGAACCAGTAATGATGAAATTATATTTAATAGTGTAGTTTTACCTGATCCAGATTTTCCAAATATACCTAAAATTTCATTTTTTCTAATTTTAAATGAAATATCGTCCAATATTTTTGTATTGTTGTCCTCATCTTTAAAATTAAATGAAATATTTTTAAAACTTATTTCGTTTTCAAATTTAATGGGGTTGTATATCTTAATTTTTTCTTTTGGTTTATCAAAATTTTTTAAATCCGCTTTAAATTTATCGTACGCATGAATTTCTGAATTCATTGAAGATAGAGAAGAAAAAATTGACTGCGCTGATGGCATAATCTTATAAATTGAGAAAACGAAAACAGTTGCTATTGGCACAACATCATTCAAAATTCCTAGTTTTGTATTAAAGTAATAAATCATAAAAACCAGAGCCATTATTATAATTATTAATTCTAAAACATAACGTGGAGATGAAGATACTGTTCTATTGAATGAAACATTGTGAGCAAATTTAAGAGAAAATTTTCTAAAAATATCTATGAACAAATTTTCTTTATCATAAATTTTTAATTCTTTTGCGCAATTCAAATTATCTTGCAAAATTTTTTGACGTACTTGTATTAAATTTGTATTCTCGTAACCTAAATCTGAAACTTTTTTTTTAATATTTCTAAAGTAAAAATAATAAAACAAACTCAAAATTAAAAGAGAAAATATAGTAATGTTAAAATTTACAATTAATAAAAGAAAAGTAAGAATCATGATAGATGAAATTCTTTGAAAGATAATCAAAAAACTTCCAATTACACCATCAGCATATCTTTGGGTTTGAAGCAATATTTTACCAACTAATTCAGAGGTAGGTTCTTTAATAAAAGTTTTAAAATCTAATAACATGTAATAATTAAAGAGTTTTGATGAAAGCTCGGCACCCAAAGTAAAAATAAATTTATTTGTTAACCAGATGTTTAAAATTGAGAAAACTACACTAATGGTAGCTAATAAACCCATAATTAATGCTAAGATTAATGCAAATTCATTTTTGCTCTCAACAGAAAAAAAATTATATATCATACCAAAATTTTCATTAACGAAAGTTTGGGGGCTCACTAAAGTAATCATCAATGGAAGTATTGAAGCTATTGTGAGCATTTCAAGTATTCCAACACAAAAGTTCACAATTAAAATAAAATAAAATTTTCCTCTAAATTCCTCTGGTATTGTAAGGATTATTTTTTTTACTTTTTTCATTTGTTTGAAGAAATAAACTTTAAATTTATTTTGTTAAATAGTTATCTAACATATTAATCTTATATTTACAGTATATAGGCAAAAAATATTTACTCTTAATGTTTTATAAATTAACAAAATTGATTTAATCTTCATTTGAATGAAAAAGATTTTAATAATATCTGATTATAGTCAAAAAGTAGGTACTGGTCACTATAATCGATGTAGTATATTAGCAAAAAAATTAAGCTCATCGTTTAAAGTTGACTTAGTAAGTAGCAACAAGATTTATAATTTAAAAACTTTAGAAAAGATCACATATTTTTATATCAAAAATATAACCGATTTAAGAAAAATAAATAATTTCACTTCTAAACATAAGTATAGCTTTGTAATAATTGATACCTACAAGGTTAAATCTAAATTAATTAAAAACATTAATATTTCAAAAAAAAATATTTTTTGTTTTGATGATTTTTGTACTAAAAAGATAACAACTAATCTAATCAACCAAAATCCTTATTTTAAGAAGACAGATTATATTAAAAACAAATACAAAATATATGCTGGAGAAAAATATACATTAATTAATCAAAATTTTAAAAAAAGAAAAGTTACTTTTAGTAAATTTAATTTTTTAATTTCTTGTGGCTATTTCGACCAAAAAAAAAATCTAATTAAAATTATTAATTTTCTAAAAATACTTAATGATGAATTAAATTTAAACGTGTTTATAGCTTTAAATAAGAGTGCTAAGCAATTTACTTTTATCAAAAATACAATTTCTAAATATAAAAATTTTAAACTTATTTCTTCGAAAAGAAAGTATCTTGAAGCTCTTAATTTATGCAACATTAGTATTACAACTTTAGGAGTTTCAGTATGGGAAAGGTTCTATATTGGTATTCCTTGTATGGTATTTTCTAAAGAAAAAAGAGAAAATATTATTTTAAAAAAGTTGATCAAAAATAAAGCTATCTTAAAATATTATATAAATAATAATTCAAAAAATTTGAATTACTTTAGAAATTTAAGTAAATTTAAAAAAAAACTAAAAAAAATATCCAATAAAAATAAAAAAATTTTAGAAAAGAATAAAGTAAATGAATACACTAAAATTTTAGTTAATTAATCTGGACAAATATTTCACATTATCGAGATCATTTTTATAATCTATATCAATTGAGTTATACCAAGGTAATTCGAATAAAGAAAAATTCTTACCATAAAAAGTTTTTTGATTAAAAAAATTTTTTATATTTGCAATCCATATAACACCTGATGGATATAAACATTTTTTATTTCTTAAAATTTTATTTTTTAATAGTTCGGTACTTTTTCCATTTTTATAAAAAAGAAAATCATTTTTAATCCAACTACAATCATAAACACTTATTTGAAAAGAATTTTTTTTTTTAAAAAAATTTATTAATGAACTTCTGATATTTTGTGTAGTTCTTAAGGGACAAGTTGCCATCATTTGAACCACAACATCATACCTATCTTTTAATTCCAGCTCTTCGATTACATTGTGAGTTGCCAGTGATATTCCAGACTTTCTATCAACAAATTTTTTTCTATGATGAAATTCTACACCGTAATTATTACAAATTTTTTTAAGATTTATATTATCTGAAGAAACAATTATTTTTTGAAAACACTTACTTTTTATGGCTTTTTTTATTGCATGTAAATATAAGGGAATAGAGTTTAATTTTAAAAAATTTTTTTTCTTTAATCTAGATGATTTAGTTTTAACAGGTATTATGCAAACAATTTTTTTTTTTAACATAAAAAATATTTATAATTTATTAATAGTATGAAACTAACTTTGGGTACAGCACAATTTGGAACAAATTATGGTATTTCTAACAACTTGGGTAAAGTTAAAAAAAAAGAGATAACAAAAATTTTACATTTTTGTCTAAAATATAATGTCAAAGAATTAGATACTGCTAGATCATACGGAGATGCTGAAAAAAGACTGGGTAGTTTCAGAAATGTTAATAAATTCATCATTAACACCAAGATATCAAACATGAAAAATATTAAGCAACAAATATATAATTCGTTAGAAAATTTAAAAATTAAACAAATTAATATTTGTTATATACATAATTTTGTTGATATTAAAAATTTATCAAAAGGTAAAAAAATTTTTAATGAACTTAATGATTTAAAAAACCAAAAAAAAATAAAACAAATAGGGATATCTCTTTACTACGTTAAAGATCTTATATACTGCATTAAAAATTATAAATTTGATGTAATTCAAGTACCCATAAATATTTTTAATCAAGATTTTTGCGATAATAAAGTTTTAAATTTAATAGATAAGTACAATATAAAAATTATTGCAAGATCAGTATTTTTGCAAGGGTTGTTCTTTATGAAGATTAATAATCTTGATGTAAAGTTTAAGCCCCTAAAAAATAAATTAACAATTTTAAAAAAAAAATTTGCAAGCAAATCAGAAATAATAAGTTATTGTTTAAATTTTCTTAAACAAAAAAAAATTATTTATAAAGTTATAATTGCAACAACTTCTCTAAATGAGCTTAAAGAAATAATCAAATTATATAAAGATAAAAAAAGATACGGAGGATATCATTTATTTAAAACAAAAAGTAAAATGAGAAATCCGTCAAACTGGTAATTTTTTTCTGTAATTTTTAATTATTTTTATAAAGAATTTTCTAAATTTTTTATTTTTTTCAAATTTTTCAAAATTTGTCCACTGTAAATTCTGATCTCTGTAACTTAGATCAATACCTATATTTATTAATCCATTCAAAAAAAAATAAATGTTTTTAATATTTATTTTTTTTATTTTTTTTATTTTTTTTATCCCTTTTTTAAGATGATTTAAATTCTCTACATGTACAACACCAGGACAAGAAGAATACCAGGCATTTCCCAAATTTAAGGTTGGAACATTATTTATCACCGACTGCATACCAATCTCCCCTGTTGTTGTAATTGTGAAGTTTGAATTTCTTAAAAGATCGTTTTTGTCAAAATTTAAATTCACAATGTATAAATTTGAAATTTTATTTAAAATTGAATAATAATCTTTTTTTTTGTTAAATGAGTTTCAAATTGCATACTAAATACTGCTGGATGTTCTTTATAATAAATGAACCAATCTGAAGGAAGAATTTTTCTTATAGATTTTAAAACTTTTAAAGTATCATGAAAATTTTTTGCATCAGGAACTTGTGATTTTTCAGGACTTATGCTGCCATAAAAAACCACATAATTTTTTTTTAAATCTGGTTTAGTAATATTTTTTTTTAATTCTTTATTTAGTTTTGCTAATTTAAAATATTTTTGAATATAATAAAATTGATCTTCAAACTTAGAAGGTAAAGAATTTTTTTGATAATAAGGTTTTTTTGAATAATTCCAAATTGCACTAGATTGTTTTTTAAAAAAGAATTTATATATTTTGACAAGATTTAATTTGTATTTAACAAAAGGCCTTAAAAATGCCCAATACAAAATTCGAATTAAGGAAGCTTGTTCTTTTTTAAAATTTAATTCAGATAAAAACTCCATATCTCCTAAATATTTTTGAACAGAAAATATTTTATAATTTTTTATTAATTTTTCTATTTTATAATAATTTTTATTGTCTATTTGTTTTTTAAACCCTTTTCCTGCTTTTGAAAATTACTAATACTTTTAGTAAAAAATATTGTTGAAAAATATTTTGTATCTTCTTGAATTATGATTTTAATCTTCAGAAATTTGCAGATAATATAAATTGAATAATCAAAAAGTGTATGGGGATTTGCAAAAAATAAAACCTTGTTAATTTTTTCCTTTGAAATTTTATTTGCCCAGTTATTTAATAGAAAATGAAAATGATCTTCCTTATATTTTTTATCATATTGAATAATTGGATCAAATCTTTCATACATTTTTATGAATGTATCTAAATATTTTTTTGAAAAATTAATTAAGTTTTTATTTGAAGATTTATTATTTTCTAAATTAAATTCATTAATTCCCCTAATACAATCATGATAATCAAATATCTCAACATTATTAAATTTATTTTTAATTAAATTAAAATTTTCTCTTTTATTTACCCAAATACCTATGTTATTTTTATTGTAATTTTCAAAAACATTCATTATTAGATTTGTTTGAAACTTTGAGTAAAAACCAACTATTAAAAATTTATTCATGAAATAAAATATTTAAGATTATTTTTACCACCATATATTGTAATGAAAACTAAAACATCATCAAATTTTGTGATTATAATATGTCGCTTAGATTCTAAAAGATTTAAATTTAAAGCATTACAAAAATACAAAGATAAAACTATAATTGAGCATTTAGTAAATAATATTCTATCAACAAATCAAATTAAAAGAGAGAATATTGTAATTTCAACATCTAAAAATAAGAGTGATGAAAAATTAAAGTTAGTAGCAAAAAATTTAAAAATAAAAATTTTCAGGGGATCAAAAAAAAATATAATTAATAGGATATTCAATACTTATAAAAAATTTAATATTCATAAAGCAGTCATAACTTCTGCCGACAATCCTTTTTTTCTACCCGATGTATTTAATAAAATCAAAAATCTAGATAGTTATGCGGTAAAATATATTGAACAATTACCTGTAGGTTTAAATTTATTGAATTGTAATTTTTCAGGTATTTCTAAATTAAATAAAAACAATTTAACTTCTAACAATGAAAATGGGTTTTATTTATATTTTACAAGTACAAATCTTATAAAAAAAAAATTAATTAAATTTAGAATAAAAAAAAATTTTAAAGAAACTAGATTTACAATTGATTATAAAAAAGACTTTGAGTTTTATAAAAAAGTATCATTTCTTCTTCAAAAGTATAAGTTTGTTCCAACGTTAAAGAATATAATGAAAATAATTAAAAATTTTCCTAAAATAAAAGAAATTAATAAAAATCAACAATTAATGTATAAGGCAAACTTAACAATAAATACTAATTTATACTACCTAAATAAAAATAACAAAAAAACTTTCTTACCTTATGTATAATATTAGCCTAAAAGACATTGAGAGTATTGGTGAATGCCCAAGTTGCAAGAATAAGAAATTTATAAAGATTAGTGATGTGTATTTTAAAAATAATTTTTCTTTTTTTTCAACAAGCTTTTGTAAAAATTGCTCATTAATATTTAGATCTAAAAGGCCAAATGAAAAATGGTTTTTAAAGAATTGGAACTTAAGACATAATATTCAAAAAGCAAAATCAATAAATTTTTTAAACTCCAAAATAGAAGCAGATAGAAAAAAAAGATACGCATTAATTCTTGATAATATTGTAAAAAAAAATCAAAAAATTTTAGACATTGGTTGTGGTCCAGGAACTGGCTTAAAAAAATATACAATTAACAATAGTATTGATGGAATTGAGCCAGACATAACTAGAGCAAAAGTAGCAAAAAAAAATAAAATAAAAGTCTACAATTGTTCTCTAAGACAATTTTATAAAAAAGAAAAAAATAAATACGACTTAATTATTTTTTTTCATACTTTGGAACATATGTTCAACCCAAAAGAAACAATAAATATGATTCATAGCTTACTTAAAAAAAATGGAAAACTTGTTATAGAGGTTCCAAATTTTATAGATTGGGTGGACTCATGGCACGACTCTCTATATTTGGCGCATATGCAAAATTTTAATTTATATAGTTTAAATAAACTTATGTTAAAAAATCACTTTTTTCCAATTGAAGTGTTTTATACAAAATATAAAAATAAAGAGAAAAATATTTGTGCAATATTTGAAAAGAAAACATTGAAAAAGAATGATGAAAAACATTTATATAAAATCTTAAAAAAAAGTTTCACACTTAAAGAAGTAAAAAAAATTTACAATCCAGGAAATAATAAAATTATTAAAATAAATGTAGACAATATTAACGATCTTTCACTTACTTATAAACCGACTGAAAAAATACACCAAAATATACTAGACAATATTTTAGAGAGAAAAATAAAATATAACAAAAATATAAAAAAATATGAGGTTTTTGGAAATAAATTAAAAAATAAAAAAAAATTAGTTTCAAAAAATAATTATAGAAAATATTTAGATATTAAATGTGTTAAAATTAACAGTTCTCTTAAAAAAATTAATAATGATTAAAAAAAAAAATTTTATATGTGGTGCAACTGGTTTTTTAGGAGATCATTTAAATTTTTATTTATCAAAAAATTACGATTTGATTCTGCACGGTTATAAGAAAAAATCTAAAGTAAACAATAATTTTATTAACAGTAAAGAAGTTAGCAAAGTTTTAAGTAAATTTAAACCAGATATAATTGTAAATCTTATCTGTTTTAGCGATGTTGAGAAATGCGAAGAACACATTGATAAAGCTTATAACTTAAATACTCTAGTTGTAAAAAATATAGCAAACTGGATATTGAAATTTAAAAAACAAACTAAGTTAATACAAATATCTACTGATCACGTTTATAATAATAAGGTTTTTTCCAATGAAAAAAAAATAAATTTAGTAAATAATTATGCGGTTACTAAATACTTGGGTGAACAGGAGGCCCTAAAGGCTAATGGTGTGGTAATAAGAACAAATTTTTTTTCAAATCCAAGAAAAATAAAAAGAGGTTTAATTAATTGGTTGATTGTCTCTCACGTAAAAAATAAAAAAATACAACTAGTAAAAGATATCTATTTTAATCCTGTGCATGTAAGTACATTGTGTGAAATTATTGAAAAATTCTTTAGGAAAAAATATACTGGAATCGTTAATGTTGGTTCAATTAACTCAATGTCAAAAAAAAGAATTTATAATTAAGACAATGAAACATCTAGGGTTAAAAATAAAAAAATATACCTCGGTAGATTATAAAAATCTTAAAAATTACAAATGTTCTAGACCAAAGTATATGCTGATGAATTCAAATAAATTGCGTAAAATACTAAATATTAAAATTCCAAAATTAGAAAATGAAATTAAAAAATTGAATAATGAAATTTAATAAAAGATTTAAAATTGGTAAGTCAGAAATTGCATTAGATAAACCAACATATTTTATAGCCGATATTGGAGCAAATCACGATGGAGATATAAAAAGAGCAAAAAAATTAATTAGATTGTGTGCAAAAAATGGAGCAGATGCTGTAAAATTTCAACACTTCTCAGCAAAAACTATAGTAAGCGACTATGGATTTAAAAATTTAAGATCCAAACAATCCCATCAATCCAAATGGAAAAAAAGTGTGTTTAATACCTACAAAGATGCTTCAATTAAATTGGAGTGGACTAACGTTTTAAAATTAGAGTGCAAAAAAAAATAAAATCGATTTTTTTACAAGTCCTTACTCCTTGGAACTAGTGGATTATGTAAACAAATATATTTGTGCATATAAAATAGGTTCTGGAGATATTAGCTGGCACCAAATAATTGAAAAAATTTCCAGAAAAAAAAAACCAGTTTTATTAGCAACAGGCGCTTCAACTTTAAAAGAGGTTAATAAAGCAGTACAATTAATTTTAAAAAAAAATAAAGATATAGTTATTATGCAGTGCAATACAAATTACACTGCTGATAAAAAAAATCTTAATTTTGTTAATTTAAATGTATTGAATGTTTATAAAAAAAAATTTCCCAATGCTATTCTGGGGTTAAGTGATCATACTCATGGTCACGTAACAGTTTTGGGAGCAGTGAGTTTAGGAGCAAGAGTTGTGGAGAAACATTTTACAGATGATAATAGTCGATACGGTCCTGATCATAAATTTGCGATGAATCCTAAGACATGGAGCGAGATGGTGAGTGCTACAAGAGAATTAGAAAAAAGTTTTGGAGACGGAGTTAAGAAAATTGAAAATAATGAAAAAGAAACTGTTGTTATTCAAAGACGGTCTGTAAGATCCTCAAGAAATCTTGATAAAGGGCACATCATTAATTTAAATGATTTAGTTTTTTTAAGACCTTTTCCAAAAAACTCATTAAATCCTTATGAATATAAAAAATTAATTGGAAAAAAACTTAAATACAAAATAAAAAAGCATGAATGCTTGACAAAAAAACACATAAAGTAGCTATAATAATACCCTCTTATAACGAAACAAAAAATTTAAAAAAAGTCTTAGTTAGTCTAAAAAATAAATATAACATAATCCTTGTTGATGATGGAAGTAATGATAAGACTAATTTTCAATCATTTAAAAACAAAAACACATCAGTATTAAAACATAAATACAATCAAGGTTATGACGCCGCTTTAACAACTGGTTTTAAATATGCGTATAAAAAAAAATATGATTTTGCCATAAGTTTTGATGCCGATAATCAATTTTATACTAGCGATTTAAAAAAGTTTATTAAGGAAATTATTCATAGTAATTATAATCTTATAATAGGCGAAAGAGCGAAGTTTCAAAGATTAGGCGAAAATCTCTCAGGCTTTTTATTTGGACTAAGATTTAATATAAAAGATCCATTTTGTGGTCTAAAAATTTATAGAATAGATAAATTATCAAAAAAAAAATTTTTTGAACTAGAAAAAAAAAAATTTTATGGATTACAATTTTTAAAGGCTTACACTATCAGTAGAAAATATAAATGTTTTAAAATTAGGACTAAACCAAGAAGAGGAAATCCTAGATTGCAAAACTCTATTTTTGTTAATTTAAAAATGATTTATGCAACTTTATTTTTATTAATCAAAACTATTAATTACAAATAATGAACTATAACAAAATCTTTGATGAATTATTTCCTATTTGCAGAAGTATCACAGGTAAAGGATACAGAGACTCGGTGAAAATTCTTTCTAAATTTATAAATTTTAAAATCTATAAATTTAAATCAGGTAGTAAGGTTTATGATTGGAAAGTTCCTATGGAGTGGTCAATAAAGGATGCTTTCATACTTGGCAAAAATAACAAAAGAATTGTAGACTTCAAGAAAAACAATCTGCATGTTGTAAATTATTCATGTGCAGTTAATAAAACTGTAACAAAAAAAAATTTATTTAAAAAAATTTACTCAATTAAAAAAAACCCAAATTTAATTCCTTATGTTACTTCATACTATAAAAAGAATTGGGGCTTTTGTATAAAACATAAAGATTTAAAAAAATTTAAAGAAAGTTCATACTCTGTCAAAATTAATAGTTCTTTTTCTATTGGTAATGTTGAATATGGACTTAAAATATTAAAAGGTACTTCAAAAAAAATTATTCTTCTTTCAAGCTACCTGTGTCACCCAAGTATGGCAAATAATGAAATAAGTGGCCCTCTTGTTTTACTTGGATTGTATGAAAAAATTAAAAAAATGAAAAATAGAAAATATACTTATTATTTCTTAATAAACCCAGAAACAATTGGATCAATTTGTTTTATTAATAAAAATGAAAAAATTTTAAAAAAAAATTTATTAGCAGGTCTTGTTCTAACTTGTCTAGGTGGACCAAGAAAAAAATTAAGTTATAAAATGAGTAGAAAAGGAAATTCAAGATTTGATAAAATTTTTAATTATCTCACAAAATTTGATAATGGCTTTGAGGTTAGAAATTTTGACCCAACTGAAGGATCAGATGAACGACAATATTGCTCAGGAAAACTAAACTTTCCAGTTGGTCAGATAGCTAGGACAGTATATGGACAATATAAAGAATATCATACCAGTGGTGATGATAAAAAATTTATGAAAATTTCTAATATACAAAAATCTGTTAACAAAATTTTTAAAGTTATAAAATTAAATGAAAATTTAAAGGAAATAACGAGAGTTAATCCTGAATGTGAATTACAATTAGGTAAAAGAAATCTCTATCCAAATTTAGCAAGCTTTAAAACAAGAAAACAATCCAGCGATAAAAAAATGGACAACAGAAATCAATTAAAGGTAATTCAAAATATTTTGTCCTATGCAGATGGAAAACATTTTTTAATTGATATTTCAACAAACCTGAATATCAAATTAAAATATATTAAAAAAATTAATGAAATTTTAATTAAGAGAAAGTTAATTAAAATCTAAGTATATGAAAATTGTTTTTATAAGTGGAGATCATTTAAGACACAAATATGTAGCTGACTCATTAACAAATATTGGCCCTGAAATATCATGGATTATAGAAAAAAGAGAAAACAAACTTCCTAAAATTCCTAAGAAATTAAATAATAATTTAAAAAGATTATTTAAACATCATTTTCAAAAGCGTCTTTTAGCAGAAGAAAGTTATTTTAAGAATGCTGGAAAAATATCAAATAATAAAATGAGAACAATAATAAAAATTAAAAAAAATGATTTAAATACAAAAAAATTAGACAATATTCTTAAGAAAATAAAACCTGACATTTTAATTAGTTACGGTTGCCATAAATTAAATGATAAATTACTTAAAAACTCAAAAATATGCTGGAACCTTCACGGTGGATTATCACCATGGTATAGAGGTGCGATAACCCATTTTTGGCCAACATACTTACTTGAACCGCAATTTACAGGTATGACACTTCATGAAACGACTCAACAAATTGACGGTGGAAATATAGTACACCAGACTGGATTAAAGATAAAAAAGAATGATGGAATTCATGATAATGCATGCAAGGCTCTATTAGTTTTTTGCAAGGATTTTCCTAGTTTATTAAAAAAAAATATTTCAAAAATAAATAAATTAAAACCAATTAAACCTGTTACAACAGGAAGAATATGGACAACAAAAATGTGGCATCCATCTCTCCTTGAATTTGTTTACAATATGCACAAAGATAGAATAAATAATTATTGTATTAAAAATAGAATAATCACTAGAAAACCAATATTAAAATCTATTTTTAAAAAATGAAGAAAATATTAAAAGTAGGTATGATTGGATACAATGATGGAAATGGTCACCCATATTCATACTCGGCAATTTTTAATGGCTATGACAAAAAGAAATTATTAAAACAATGCCCATATCCTATAATTAAAAAATATTTAATTAATGATCATAAAAATAAAAATCACTCACCTTATGCAAAAGTAACTCATATATGGACTCAAAATAAAAATGTAAGTAAAAAAATTGCTGCAGTAAGTAAAATTCCTAATATTGTTAAAAATTATAAAAATTTATCGAGCAAAGTAGATTGTATAATACTTGCTAGAGATGATATTCAAAACCACTATAAAATAGCAAATTTTTTTTTAGAAAAAAGAATACCGATATTTATAGATAAACAATTAGTTTTCAATAAAAACGAACTTATAAAAATTAAAAAGACTATAAATAAAAATAATTCATTATTTGTCTCTGGGTCTACAGCTAGATACAGTAAAGAGTTGAAAGCAATTAAAAAATTTGTTTCAAAGGATAAAATATTATCAATTCACTGTATATCAAAAGTGAATTGGATTAGATATGCTCATCATGTACTGGAGCCTATTACAATCATGATCGGAACAAATTTAAAGTATATAAGAGCTTTAAGCTGCTCAAAAAAATATCAAATTTTACAAATTAAATATAAAAATAATATTAATGTAATCTTAGAATTCTCCTCTAGTCATTATGATATCAAGTCAACTTTTTTTCTAAAAAATAAAAAACCTGTTGAACTTCGGTTTGAAAACTATTTTTATTCATTTAAAAATACTTTGATGGAGTATATTAAAATGGTCAGGTCAAATAAAAAAATGATACCATATAAGGATATATATAATATTGCCGAAATAGTTATTAAGGGACAGGAGTCATTAAATAATAAAGGAAAAAAAATTTATTTTTAATATGTTTGATTTAAAAAATAAAAACATAGTTATTAGTGGAGGTTTAGGTAGAATTGCTTTACCAATGACAATTGCTTTGTTAGAGAAACACGCAAATGTTTTTGTGCTAACAAAAAATCCATTAAAGCATAAAGATATTACTAAGAAATTAAAAAAACAATTCAGTAAATTCAATCTTATAAGATGTGATATATCAAAAATTCAATCAATAAAATCTGCAATAAAAAAAATTAAATGTGCTCCAAATGTTTTTTTATATTCCTCAGTGATAAGACCTGTACAAAAAAATAAAAGTGAAAATATTAGTAAATGGAGACATTCTGTAAATGATAATGCAACAAGTCTGCATATTTCCTGTTCGTTGTTTTCAGAATTAATGAAAAAAAATAATGGTGGTTCAGTCATTATTGTATCCTCAATTTATGGAATAAGAGCTCCAGATCAAAATTTATATACTGGAACAAAAATGTTCACAGAGTCAGATTACCCATTCTTAAAAGGAGGATCGATAATTTATTCTAACTATATGGCTTCAAAATTAGGAAAATATAATATTAGATTTAATGTTATTGCCCCAGGTGGATTAGATGATCATTTTGCAGAAAAAAAATTTAAAAGAAGATATATAAAAAAGGTACCCTTAGGCAGAATGCTTAAAGAAGATGATCTCAAAGGTATAGCAGTTTTTTTATCTTCGGATGAATCTTCTTATATTACTGGCTGCACTATCAAAGTAGATGGTGGAATATGTCTTTAAAAAAAATTTGTATTCTTGATTATGGATCCGGTAATTCAATGTCAGTATATAATGCTATTAAATTTTTAAAATATAAAGTGATTCTGTCTAATAAAGTGGATGATATTAAAAAAAGTTCACATTTAATTCTCCCAGGTGTCGGGTCATTTAAAAAAACAATGGAAAAAATAAAAAAACAACTACCATTGAAAATTATAACTGATCAAGTTTTAAAAAAAAAAAAACCAATTTTAGGTATTTGTGTAGGAATGCAAGTTTTGTCAACATACGGACATGAGTTTGAAACATATGCAGGACTTGGGTGGATACCTGGAGAGGTTAAAATTTTAAAGAATAAACCATATAAAATTCCTCATATTGGTTGGAATAACTTAGATGTAAAGAATAAGCATAAAATATTAAGTAATATTGATAGCAAAGATAATTTGTATTTTGTACATAGTTACAAATTTAACCCAAAAAATAAGGATAATTCATTGTGTACAACTAATTATAATGAAGATTTTGCAAGTATAATCTATCATGAAAATATATATGGCTTTCAGTTTCATCCAGAAAAAAGTCAAATATCAGGTTTAAAATTGTTAAAAAACTTTATAGAGGAAATTAATTGAAAAAAAAAGACTAATACCTATTTTTTTATTAAAAGATGGTTTTCTTGTTCAGAGTAGAAATTTCAACAATTTTGAAAACATTGGAGATCCATTTGTTTCAGTTTCAAGATTCAGTCAATGGATGGTAGATGAATTAATTTATTTAAATATTAATAGAGAAAATAATCCTAAACAAAAAAAAATATTTTTTAAAATAATTAAAAATTTATCAAAAAAAGCGTTTATGCCTATAACAGTTGGTGGAAAGGTTACTAAACTAAATGATATAGATGAACTTTTGTCTGCAGGAGCAGATAAAATAACGATTAATACTATGGCTTATAAAAAAAGAGATATCATATCTAGTTCTGCAAAAGAATTTGGATCACAATGCATAGTAATTTCAATTGATGTAAAAAAAATAAATAAGGAATATTTAGTTTTTGTAAATAATGGTAAACTGAATACAAAAATTAAATTAGATGAATGGGTTAAAATATGTCAGAATGAAGGTGCTGGGGAGATATTAATTAACTCAATCGATAGAGATGGTTCTAAAAAAGGCTATGACTTTAAAATTTTAAATAAGATAAAAAAAAAAATATCTGTTCCTCTTATTTTTTGTGGAGGAGCAGGTAAATGGGAAGATTTTAAGAAATGCCTCAAAAGAGAAGAAGTAGATGCAGCAGCGGCAGCTAATATATTTCATCATTATGATCAAAGTGATTATTTAGCAAAGAAGTATTTGATGAATAGTAATGTTAAAAATATAAGAGAACCACAATTTTTTAATATATAATTAAAAAATGAGATATTGTAAAATTTGTACTTATCCTGAGTCAGCTGTTAACGTAAGCATTGACGAAGAAGGATATTCATCTACTTATAAAACATTCAAAGCATGGCAGAATATAAGTAATAAAGAATGGACAAGAAGAAGAAAAGTTTTTGAAAAAATTGTTAAAAATATTAAATCCTCAAACAAATCAAATTATGATTGTGTAATAGCTGTTAGTGGTGGAAAAGACAGTTACTTTCAAACCCACATAATTAAAAGTTATGGCCTGAAACCACTACTGGTGACTTACCATGGAAATAATTTTCTTTCTGAGGGTGATTTCAATAGAGATAGAATGAGAAAAGTTTTTGATGCAGATCACATTGTAGTTGGACCAAGCCAAGATGCTTTAATTAAACTTAATAAACTTGGTTTTAAAAAAGTTGGTGATATGAATTGGCATAATCATACTGGCCTATTAACGTCCCCAATTCAAATTGCGGCAAAATATAAAATCCCATATGTGATTTATGGTGAACCTTTTTGGGATATTTCTGGAATGTTTAAACCAGAGGATTATGTAGAATATACTGCAAGAGTCAGATTAGAATTTGGAATGAGAGGATACGAATGGGATACTATGATCAAAAATAATAAAGAAGGTCTAGTTCCAAAAGATATGGTTTGGGCAAAATATCCATCAGATAAGGAATTAATGGAGATTGGACTTAGAGGATTATTTATAGGGAACTATTTTAAATGGGATCCCTCAAAACACACCAGTCAAATGATAAAAAAATACAATTGGAAACCCTCAAAAAAAAAATTTCAAAGAACTTATAGGTTAATATCTAATGTCGACGATAGGTATGAAAATGGAATTCATGACTATATGAAATTTGTTAAATTTGGTTACGGTAGAGCAACTGATCACTCATCAAAAGATATTTTAACTGGATACATGACAAGAGACCAAGGCGTTAAAAAAGTCAAAAAACATGATCATATATTGTCAGATGACCTTGATCATTGGCTAAAATATGTCGATATGAAAAAAATAGATTTTTATAAGACAGCAGATAAATTTAGATCAAATAAAGTTTGGTTCATTAAAAAAAATAAATGGTATAAAGAAAACATATGGGGCGGAAGCTCTTCATATGGAGATGTTTACTTAAGTAAGTCTGAAGCAAAAAAATTCGAAAGGTAAAATTGAAAGAAGAAAGTATAAGACCAGCTCAATTAATGAAACAAATGCAATTTAGTACCGAGCATGATGTTAAATATCTCTTAAAAAGAAAAAAATTTTTTGTTAAAACTAATTGCCCTGCCTGTAATAAAAAAAAATCTAAATATTATTTTACCAAAAATGGTTTTAAATATTATATTTGTAATAATTGCAGAACATATTTTGTAAATCCTAGACCAAGCTTAAAATTACTTGATAGTTTTTATAAACAATCAAAAGTTTATGAGTATTTTAATAAATTCATATTTCCCCAGACTGAAAAGATAAGGTCAAAAAAAATATTTTTACCCAGAGTAAAAAAAATAATTAAAATTTGTAAAAATAAAAATATAAAGAAGCCAAATATAATGGATATTGGTGCTGGGTATGGAACTTTTTTAAAAAGTGCCAAGGAAACAAAATTTTTTACTAAATTATTAGCTGTCGAACCGTCAGAACATGGAGCTAATAATTGTAGAAGAATAAAATTAAAAGTTTTTGAGGATATTCTTGAAAACTTAAATGTAAAACTAACTGGTAAGCTAGATTTAATTACTTCATTTGAGGTGGTGGAACATCTGTTTTCACCAATAAAATTTTTGAAACTAATTAAAAAATTTATAAAAAAAAATGGTCTTTTTATTATTACTTGTCCAAATGGTGAGGGTTTCGACATACAGCTTTTAAAAAAAGAGTCCAATTCAATAGATCACGAACATCTTAATTACTTCAATCCAGAATCTATCAAAAAACTTTATGAAAGGGCAGGTTTTGAAATAGTTCAAATATTTACTCCAGGAAAATTGGATGTAGATATTGTCTTTAATAATTATGAGAAAAATAAATTAAAAATAAAGAAAAACGAAAATTTTATAACTAAATTTATTTTAGAGAGTAAAAATAAAAAAATTAAAGAAAATTTTCAAAAATTTTTAATAGAAAATAATTTATCTTCGAATATGTGGGTTGTTGCAAAGCTCAAATAAGCTTTAAATTAATTATCAATTTAAATATGTTTTAAAAAATTTTTTTCAGTGCATAAATCAAGCCAATTGAGCTATTAGTACTGGTCAGCTGCACGCATTACTGCGCTTCC
>MDTB01060799.1_pt1 | contig 71746 bp, 72 predicted proteins | sample 811161 | NCBI WGS metagenome assembly MDTB01 (sample SAMN05326650, study PRJNA326480) | marine metagenome | isolation source: seawater | place: Mediterranean Sea | collected 2009 | reverse complement strand
ATGATAATAGTAATTGTAATGTTTTGTGGGCTAGCCCAAGAATGGTATATGATTTTGTGACTGCAGAGCAATCAGGTTGTGATATCATTACCATGTCGCCTCAACTTTATAAAAAGATGCAGTTATTTGGGAAAAGTCCCGAGGATTATTCACTAGATACCGTAAAAATGTTCTATGAAGATGCCCAGCAGTCTGGATTTGTCATTTGATCTATGGAACCAATTATTTATCATTTTGCTAAACCAGAATATAAAAATACGCTATATCTTGATAAGGATGGCGTATTAAATACTGCGTTTTATAGATCAAGTAAGTTATCTTCCCCAAGAAATTTAGATGAAGTAAATATTAAACAAGACATAGAAGATATTTTGATATTCTCCAAAAAAAAAAATTTAATTTAGTTGTAATATCAAATCAGCCTGATATATCCAGAAAACTGATAACTAAAGAATTTATAAATGAAAATCTTGAGATAATTAGGGCATACTTACCTATATCTATAGCAATCGTATGTCCTCATTTAAAAGAATCTAATTGTTTATGTAGAAAACCAAATACAGGTATGATACAGAAATTTAGAGAGCTTTTTCCTGATAATCATGAAAGTGAAATTTTTGTTGGCGATCAGATTTCAGATCAGGAATGTGCAGATGGACTAAATATTCATTTTATTAAGGTAGATAATCCAACATCACTTAAAAATAATTTAGAGTTTACTTTTTAAGGCCTTTAAAGCGACCTATCTTGAAGATTTCTATCGATTGATTGGGGTGCATCATATGGGGAAAGCCACCAAAAGTTGCCTGAGCCTAAGATAGTGCCATGCAGAGTATTCTAGAGCCCTCTGTAGGTATTATATTACTTATTAATCACCTAATGTAATATCCTCAGGAAGTGATAAATCATTTCATAAAAGACGAATCTCTTCCCCCTTGATTCTTGCTTGATTTGCAGAAGACTGGGTATAGTTTCTTGCGGGGGCATTTAAGGTCCGTTCAGCTATAACTGATAGCGCTTGAGCTAGAGCAAGCCAAGGTTTATAATTTTCTGGTTCTAGCTTAGACCAAGCATCAGCAAGTTCTGCAGCAATTAAAAAGTTATCTGAATTTAAGGCTTCATATACCTTACCTGAAAGAGGTTCGATTCCACCAAGTAAGTCCGCTAATTGTTGTGCTTTTTGTATAGGATTTTGTCTGTATAAGCTAAGCACGTTACCATCAAACCAACCTAGGTCTTGAGCATATATATCGCGAACCGTTCCCCATCGACTTCCATAATAATCTTGAAGGTAGTCTAAATGTGCTAAGTGGTCAGGTAATTCTGTATATTTAATTAATTCATCTGGTGTAAGTTTTGATTTCGCGCCCTCAATAGTTTTATCTAAAACCCATTTTAGTGCATCTCGGTAGTTTGTAAGCACTTCTGTAGCATTTTGCATAGGTGCTGTATGCCCAGGCACTACTACTTCAGGTTTCTCTTCAACCATAGAACTCAAACTATCGACCCAGTCACGAACTGATCTTCTAGCTGTTCCTCTCAATGGATAAGTATTTGGCCAAGACTGATAGAAGTTATCTCCTGTAAAAATAACTTTTTCTTTTGGATACCAAACATATAAATGATCATCTGTTTCACCTGGTGCCTTAACAAGCTCTAGATAAACTCCAGCAATCTCTATTGATTGACGATCAGTAGAAAAAATATTATTAGGTTGAATCATTCTAGCTGGAGCTTGTGATACGAGATTATTAGGATTAACTCCATCTACATTATTGGTTATGATGCCATCTGACATTAATCCCATCCCAGGACGATTTGTTGGAGGTATACCTATACCAACACCAATTCTTTGCTCTATGGGAAGATCAAAACCTTGAGTATTTGAGCTTCTCACTCCACCTTGATAACCATTAAGCCTAACTAACTCAGTCTCAGATCCAAAATTATCCCTTGCCCAAACTTCAACTCCTTCAGAGTAAAAGATACTAGCAGCGTTGAAATGATCAGGATGTCCATGTGTGTATATAATCGCTTTAATTGGTTTATCAGTTAGCTCTCTAAGTACTATATTAAAATTTTGAGCTCCTGAAATTGTTTGGCCAGGATCAATTACTATAATACCATCTTCTCCAATAATAAAACCATTAGTGGAGACTTGATAGCCAACTGCGGCATATACATTTTCAGCTACCTCAATTAATTTAGGTTCAAACATTTTGTTGCGCTCAAGCAGGCGAATTGTTGCTTCGCTTGGTTGCTGACTCCAAGATTGATTACAAAAGAAATATAAAAATAAACCAAAAAAATAAATTATTTGTTTCATAGTTCTAGGCTCCTTTTATTACTAGAATTTTCTTTACTTCGTTATGTGCTGATTCTAGTGCTATATCAAGCTTGTCTAGATCAATTCCTCCAGCCTGGGCAAAATCTGCACGACCACCACCGCTCCCTCCAACTATTTTAGCTAATGGTAAAATTAAATTACCAGCATTTATTTTATTGATTAGATCTTTGCTTACACTGGTAATTAATCTAACTTTATCTTGCTCAATGCTACCTAAAATAACTACACCTGATCCGAGCTTATTCTTTAGGCCGTCAGATATTTCTCTTAAAGTATTGATATCAGCGCCATCAATTCTTTTAGATAAAACTTTAACTCCATCTATATTTTTTACTTCTTGAGTTGAGTCATCTTTATTATTCGATAAGGCTTTAATTTTCAGGTTTTTTAGCTGTTTCTCAAGATCCTTGTTGTGTTCAATTATTTTTTCTATTTTACTTAAAACGTTTTCTTTATTTGCTTTAGTTATGACGATTATTTTTTTAAGTATTTTTTCGTTATTATTCATCCACACCAGTGCTGCTGGTCCAGTTAAGGCTTCAATTCTTCTAACTCCTGATGATACTCCAATCTCAGAGATAATTTTGAAGATGCCTATATCACCCGTTCTTTTTACATGTGTTCCACCACACAATTCATGTGAGAAACTTGAAAATTTTAGTGTTCTTACTTTGTCAGAATACTTATCTGCAAAGAATGCTAAAGCACCATCTTTTATAGCATCTTCGTAAGATAAAGTATTTACTTCAGCTTCTAAATTATTAGCAATTTGATCATTGACTAAAGCTTCTATCTCAAGAATCTTCTCTTGGTTAATTGGCTTTGTATGAGAGAAGTCAAATCTTAATCTGTCTGCTGCAACCAGAGAACCTTTTTGTTGTATATGATCTCCTAATATGAATCGTAAGGCAGAATGAAGTAGGTGAGTAGCTGAATGATTTAAGACAATAGCAGATCGCTTATTGCTATCTACATTAACCATAACTTTATCCCCTTTTTTTATGTTACCTTTTATTATTTTTCCTAAATGGACAATAGCTCCCATTATTTTTTGCGTATCAATTACCTCGAATTCAGAACTATTAGAATTAATAATTTTTCCAGAATCACCAATTTGTCCACCCCCTTCAGCATAAAAGGTAGTTTTATCTAAAATTATTAATCCTTCTTCACCAGCACTTAAGGCATTAACTGAGTCTAGACCTTTATACAAAGATAAAATTTCTGCTTCTATATCTAGCTCATTATAACCTTCAAAATTGGTTTCTAGATTTGTCTTTGGTAAATTTGTTTTTTCTATAATAAATTGATTAGATTGTCTGGCTCTATTTTTTTGTTTTAACATCTCTGTTTCAAAAATATCTTTTTCAATAGATAGGCCTCTCTCTCTTGCTATATCTTCTGTTAAATCAACTGGAAACCCAAAAGTATCATAAAGCTTAAATGCTACCTTTCCCGAAATAGAGCCTTTTGTTCCAACTTTTTTTATTTCATCCTCTAGGAGCTTCATTCCATTTGATAGGGTAATTGAAAATTTTTCTTCTTCGTCCGAGATAGTATTTTCTATATGATCAATGCTATTTTTTATTTCTGGATAAGCCTTTCCCATTTGCTCGTTCACAGATTTTACTAGTTTGTAGAAGAAGGGTTCTTTAGCGCCTAGCATAAATCCATGCCTAAGAGCTCTTCTCATTATTCTTCTTAAAACATACCCCCTTCCTTCATTACTAGGTGAAATTCCATCTAAAATTAGGAAAACACTAGCTCTAATATGATCAGCGATAACTCTAAGTGACTTATTTTCTTTATCTCTTTCGTCAAGGAGCTTCATAGTATCTTGAATAATTTTTTCGAAAGTATCTATTTCATAATTCGAATGCACTCCTTGGATAATAGCAGTTATCCTTTCTAACCCCATTCCTGTATCTACGGAGAGTTTTGGAAGTAGAGACAAATTTCCATTTGCATCTTTATCATATTGCATAAAGACTAAATTCCAGATTTCAACAAATCTATCACCATCTTCTTCAGCTGAGCCAGGCGGTCCACCCATAATTTTAGGACCATGATCATAAAATATTTCACTACAAGGGCCACACGGCCCAGTATCTCCCATAGCCCAAAAGTTACTTTTTTCTCCAAGTTTTATAAGTCTATCTGGGCTTACCCCTATTTCATCTAACCAGATTTTTTCTGCCTCAATATCTTCTTTAAAAACAGTACACCATAATTTTTCTTTAGGTATTTTTAGAATTTCTGTAATAAATTCCCAAGCATAATTTATTGCTTCTCGTTTGGAGTAGTCTCCAAAGCTAAAATTTCCAAGCATCTCAAACATAGTATGATGTCTAGAGGTATATCCAACATTTTCAAGATCGTTGTGCTTACCCCCTGCTCTTAAACACCGTTGAGAGCTGACAGCTCTGACTAAGTTACTCTTTTCTAAGCCTAAAAAAATATCTTTAAATTGCACCATACCTGCATTGGTAAAGAGTAAAGTAGGATCATTACCAGGAATTAATGAAGAGCTAGATATATGCTCATGATTTTTTTTTACAAAGAAATCTATGAAATCTTGTCTTAGCTCATTGCTTGTTTTCTTCATTATTTTTTAAGATTAAGATTTGTACTTCTATAATCTAATATAAAAGTGGAGGTTGAGGTAGCTCTTTGTTGCTATTTACAGCAATAATCAATGGAATTTTATAGTTTTCACCATTCGAGGAGGGTGATGAAGCGGTTATCCATAGCCTACCAACTCCAGCATTAGCGGCCCTAATAATTGGTGAATTAGTTGCAGTTGTAATAATTTCAATTAAATTATTAGGAGCTTCAATTTCTATATTAAAAGGCGCTTCAGAAATAAGTGAATTATCTGAATCAAATGCCATTACTTTTAATGAATTTAATTGAAAGTTTTGATTTATGTTTAGCTCTATTTTCATAGGCTCGATTTCTAATCTATCAACTCTTAAGCCCAAAAATCTTCCCATAGAGGGTGCGGACTCAGATGAGCTTTGGAATATAAGCTCATAGCTTCCGATTTCAGTTGAGTAAGCATATCCAATAGGTTCAACAATTATCTGACCAATAGATTTGGAAGAGTATAAAAAAACTGAGAGTATTAATAATTTTAAGCGATATAAAGCTTTCTGATTGATCATATGAGCATTTTAATACAAATAAGAGATCTACAAAATGATTGGATCGAATTTCGTGATCCTGTAGAGGTATATTTAGCTAATTCTATTGAAGAAGTAAAGGATACCATCAGAAAAGCTGAGAAAAAATCACTAGTCGATCATCTATGGGTGGTTGGTTTTTTGAGCTATGAGGCCTCTAGTGCTTTTGATGAAACATATAAAACATTTTCTCCAAGTAGTAATTTTCCTCTAGCATGGTTTGCTGTTTTTAATGAATATAACTCTATACCAAATCCTTATTTAGTTGATTTGGCTATTGGGAGCTCTCTTAACTGGGTGTCAGAAATAAATAAAGAATCATATGTCAAAAATATCAAATATATTCAAAATTTAATCCGTGAGGGTCATACATATCAAGTAAATTATAGTTATAGGCTAAAATCTAGTTTCGATAATTTTTTTAATTGCTCTAGAGCATTATTTTCTCAGATGATACATAACCAACCTTTTGGTTATGGCGCTTACATAGAGACTAGTGATTTTTCAATACTATCAGCCTCAAACGAGCTATTTTTCAAAAAATATGGAAATGAGGTTATTTGTCGACCAATGAAGGGAACTATATCTAGGGGCTATGACTTAAAGAGTGATGAGAATAATGCAAAATGGCTCAAAGAGTCTGAAAAGAATAAAGCTGAGAATTTAATGATTACAGATATGGTTAGAAATGACCTAGGGAAATTTTCTAATAGCGGGAGTGTTAAAGTAGATTCACTCTTTGAGATAGAGAAATATCCTACTCTTTGGCAAATGATAAGCTCTGTTAAAGCTAATTCATCAGATAGCTCTCTCTCTATACTTAGCAGTCTTTTCCCTGCTGCTTCGATAACTGGGGCTCCCAAGCATAGAACAATGGAAATCATAAGTAATTTAGAGCAAAGTGCTAGAGAGATATATACTGGAAGTATTGGTTTTATTAGGCCTGATGGCAGCTCACAATTCAATGTTGCGATTCGAACTGCGTGGTTTAACAATATAACTAAAGAAGCAAAGTACGCAGTAGGAGGAGGAATAGTTATTGATTCTAGTCCAGAGGAAGAGTGGCAGGAATGTATTACTAAATCAAAGATAATTAAAAAAAATATAGATAATTTTGAATTACTAGAGACAATAAAATGGGAGCTATCAGAAGATTTTAGCTTTCTTCAAGATCATCTTGGAAGACTTAAGAGGACAGCGACATTTTTTGGGATTAACTTTAATTATGAAAAAATAATCGAAAAGTTAAATGAAAGCATAGAAATTTACAATGCCAAAAAAAGCAATAGGCATCCATTAATTGTTAGGTTATTACTAAATAAATACGGCTCTCCAAGAGTCGAAATTTCTAAATTAGTTGAGCTTCCTGACCCTTATAATGTGTTAGTTTCAAATGAGCCTTTAGATGTTAGAGAAGATGTATTTGTTTTAAATAAAACAACTAATAGGAAAGTGTATGATTATGCGCTTACAAGTGCTAAAAGGAAGGTAACTGATATTCATGACGTAATAATTTTAAACAATAATCTTGAATTGACTGAATCAACGATAGCTAACCTCTTTATAGAGTTTAAGGGTCGTCTTCTAACTCCGCCGATAGAAAGTGGTTTACTTCCAGGAATTTATAGACAATATTTGCTTGATATTGGTAGAGCAGAAGAAGAGATATTAGATCTAGATATACTTAATTCAAGTGATAAAATATTTCTAGCTAATTCTGTTAGAGGCATATGGCAAATTAATATTATCGATTATTGAGGATTGGGCTAAAATATAAACAACTTCTCATTTTTTAGATTATTTATAATAACGAGATTTTAATGTGTAGATTTTTAATATTACTAATAATTTTAGTATTTAAATTAGGCCTATCTTTTTCACAAGAAAACAATCAAGAAGATTCTATAATCTTAGATGGTATAGATATAGATAGAGAAGGGCAAAGATGTATAGACACTAGGCGCTTGAGAGATACTCACATAGTTGATAGCTCCTCTATCTTGTTTTATATGTATGGAGGGTCCATTTATAGAAATTTCTTAGGAAGAGAGTGTTTTGGTCTAGATAGATATGATAGCTTTTCTTATGAAGTATCTTTTTATAGATTATGTAATTTAGATTCAATTACGGTTCTAGAAGGGTTCGGGAGAGATATATGGTCAGGCACAAGATGTAGTTTAGGCTTGTTCTATCAGATAAGTGAATCAGATGCTGAATTTCTTAGAACTGGCGAAAGAAGCTCTATTATGGAGGAGCCTGAATCAGTTAATTTTCTAGAAGAGAGCGAAGACTAGAATGTGTATTCAAGAGAAATAGAGGTATATGTATCAGTTTTTTTTCTAGTAATAGGGACGTCAGAGTTATTTTTAAGAGTGTATGAAAGTATAAGGCCAATATTGTTTATAATATTTACATCTAAACTTGTAGTAGCTTCAAAATAAGTGTTGTTTGATCCCCCTTCCACTGCTACCGATTGTTGAAGTTCTGTTGTTTCGCTAATTAGCCAATTGAAGTTACCACTAACTCGTATAATGCCTTCATCCTGCTCTGTTTTTTCTTCACAGGAACATAGTTCATTATTTATCTTTGCTTGTCTAGCACCTAAACCTATTTCTGCATTTAGTTGATATTGATTAGTATTCTTAATTCTTTTTCCATAACCAAAAGATTGTCTTATTTGATTATCATATGCGCTGAATTTATCCTGATCCCAAGAAATAACTATAAAAGCATAAGAGTCTGAATTTCTATTAGAGTAATTACTTTGCCACTCAAGAGCATAAGCTTCTGCTTTAGTCGTATTTTCTGAGCTAGAATTAATTATTGAGCCTGAGATATTATGTTGCCATAATAATTGTTGCCACAAAGTATCAAAACTTGCATTGGAGCTTTGGTTATTACTGTTGCCACTAGTTGCAAGATATCCAGCAGCGATAGAGGTTTCAAGATTTTGTGCCAAAATCTGGTTAGATAGTAAGAATATTATTATTAATATAATGCTTCTTATAAACATAGTCTATTCTTAAAAAATCACTGAATCTATAGCTTTTTGATAGCAACAGTAGTCACAATTTGAGCTAGATTTGGGAATAAAGTCTTTATTTAAGCATCCGTATATTTCCTCAATAGTTCCATCTATCCAGTCGTCATGACCCTCATAAGAGATAATCGTCATATCAAATTCTAATCTTGCATCAAAAGAAGGCCTATCGGTAATTCCGTTTGCATAGAGAAAGTATCCTGTATCAGAAACAAGTAAATTATTTTTTCTGAGTAGCCACTGATAAATTTCCATTTGTCTTTTATAGCCAGCATGCCACCCCTGATCAAGCGCCTCGATCCTCCCTTTTTTAGCCGTTGATTTATAATCAACTACTATATATTCATGTTTAGAGTTTTGCCATAGATCATCTATTGCACCAGTTATAATAAGGTTTGTTTCTTCGTGGTGATACTGGATACCTACAAAGTTTTCTCTCCATTTATCTAATTTTTCATGTTGAGCTGGTCTAGCATCTATATTTTTTTCTAATAGGAATGGATGTTGAGCATTTTTAATTCTTATTGCATCAAATTCATTTTTGAGAAGAGAGTCGACAGCACTATTTAAATTGAATGGAAAGCCTGGCGGTCGATCAACACCTAACCTACGGTCTAAATAAAAACATCTAGGACACTCTATAAATCTATCAATTTTGCTTCTACTTAGTTTGAAGGGCTTACTATCATCCGGATTATATATATTTCTAGTTCTTTTTCCTTTGTAAAACGAGCTCATTAATTTATTGCCTTTCAAGAAAAATAGTTCTTTGAGTGTTAAAGCTACCCGCAATATCATTTTGCATATCAACAGCTTGATTATATGCGGCGGTTACTAACCTTAAATCATCATAGACCAGTGGATCTTCACTTGTGTTTATTATTTTATCTAAACACTCCAATCTAATATTACTTAACTCAATATATTTTTTTACTTCATTTTGTGCTTCTACCATTTCATTGATGGTCGCTATCCTAGCATCTGGTAAATCCGGCATTACTGGAAAAGAACAATCTCCTGAGATTTCTCTTAATCTTATTGTTTCTCTAGATTCTGGTATTACCATTCCTGATGTTAGCTGTCTTGATAGAGCTAATGCTTCAAGGTATTCTTCTTTCGTATTATCCGCTATCCGAAGGTACTCTGCTAAGATTTCCGTTGCTAATTGATTTTTCTCAAGAGTTGCTAGGACTTTAATTTCTAATAACATTAATTCAGGGCCTACCTCGCCACAAATAGCATGATACTCTCTAAAAAAACTTTCAGCAGATTCAAATGCTTCTTCATTAATCGCATAATAAATTTCCTTAAGTAATGTTTCTGTTTTTTGCTCTAATGCCATTTCTGGGTATCTATTTTCTGGTACTACTGTAATTGCTGTTATGGCAATTAGGGGTTGAGTTACATCTGAGATAAAAGGCCCTGATGCACTAGTAGGGAGATCAGCAATGCTTTTGATAGTATCCATACCTATTTTTACTTCACCAAAGACCGTATAACCAAAATTATTTCTTGTAGCATCAAGACTAGGGTTATCAGATAGGTTGATATAGAATTGAGAAGTAGCAGAATCAGGATTAGAAGCTCGAGCGGCTGCTAGTGTTCCTATATTATTCTTTATTCCGTTCTTTGATTCGTTCTTGATAGGATCGCTAATAGGTTTACCTCTAAAATTTCTTGTGTAGCCTCCACCTTGAACTACAAAATCTTTAATAACTCTATGGAAGACTGTTCCCAAATAAAACCCTTTTTCAACATAATAAATGAAATTCTCTACATGCAAAGGCGCTTCTTCGTCATAAAGCTCAACCATAAAATTACCGGCATCAGTGCAAATGGCTACCTCGGTTGTTTTACCCTCGGTAGCAAAAAAACATAGAATAGTTAGAAAAAAAACTTGGTTTAATTTATTCATTATTTGTCTATGAGGTTCATAATATATAGATGGTAGCATGAACAAAACAAACTCTTAAGTGTAGGTTATAATTATGTAAAGTTTAGCGCCCGTAGCTCAGCTGGATAGAGTACCTGGCTTCGAACCAGGTGGTCGGGAGTTCGAATCTCTCCGGGCGCGCCATGCTTTAGTTGTATTATTTCCTAATGTTAAAAAGTGCCATATTATATTAATTAAAGATAGAGATTTGATAACCTATTTAAATACTTCTTGTCTTTAAAAAAAAATTAATCATAATAACTTTCTAGTTTGTAGGTGCCCTATGAGGGATAAACGGGAAAATGGTGAGTAATAACAAAGCCATTGCTGCCCCCGCAACGGTAAATGAGTTAATCATGATCAAAGTGCCACTGTTTAAATCATGGGAAGGCGATTAATGATAGATTATTCTAGCTCATAAGCCCGTATACCGGCCTGTAATTTATTTAAATTTAGATTATCGGTGGGAGTAATCAGATGCCTCTTTTAAGATTTTTTTTATATTGTCTATTTTTTTGTTTAAGTTCGTTTTTTTCAACGTTGATTTTTTCTCAAGCTACCAACGATCTAGAAGAAGAAACAATTTTAGTTACTGCTTCAAGGATACCTATTCCGGCCTCAAGTGTTGGAAGTGCTTATACTGTAATTGAGAGAGAAGAGATTGAAAAACGTCAACTTACCTATCTTACTGACATTCTGAGAGATATTCCTGGTTTTTCGGTTAGTCAATCTGGGAGCTTTGGTTCACAAACTCAGATAAGGATCCGTGGTGCTGAAGCTAATCAAGTTGCAGTTTTTATTGATGGCGTTAAGGCTAACGATCCAGCAGCTGGTGATGAGTTTCAGTTTGATCAATTAATAACTACTGAGATAGAGCGAGTTGAAGTTATAAGAGGTCCACAGAGTGCTTTATGGGGGAGTGACTCGATCGCTGGAGTTATTAATATTATCACTAGAAAAGCCAGTGGAGAAGCCTTTCTAGCCAGTAGCTTCGCCGAAGTGGGTACTTTTAATACTTCAAGCTTAGGCTCTCGTTTTAGCCTAGTAGAGGATAAGTTATCATTTAGTTTAGGCGCATCTCATCTCTCAACCGATGGAGCAAATATTAGTAGAAACGGTGGATCTTGGGGAAAGCATACAAAAACAGGTGAATTGATTTTTTTGCCTAGTGAAGGCGCTGGTGAAAGCGATGGCTATCGAAATACAACTATAAATTTAAATACTAGTTATCAAATCTCAGAAAGCCTAGTTAGCTCTTTTTTTATTCGCAATACTGACACTTTTCGCGATTTTGATGGCACACTAAATGGATTTCCTGTAGATAAAAATAATACCACCGATGCAAGCCAACGTTATTTAAGTTTTAACCTCAAAGGAAAATCCTTTGGCGACCTTCTACAAAATGAAATAAGGTATACAGGCTTAAGAACTAGTAACGCTAATAATACAGTTGATTCTTCTGGCTTTCATGTACTTACAACAACTTCTGCAAAAAAAGAAGGTATTTATTTTCAGTCTAGCCTCTTATTGAGAAGAAATTTTCTTCATAATATAACCTTTGCTATAGATCATGAAAAAGAAGATTATAGCTTTAATGGCCAAATACCAGCTTCTAAGAGTTATGACCCTAATCAATCGCAATCAATATCTATGACGGGCTATGTTTTAGAGTATCAGATCCCAGATTTAGGGCTTTCTTCCATTTCTGCCTCTATTCGCCACGATAAGAATAATAATTTTGGAAATATAAATACTTTTAGGCTAACAAGCACATACAATTATTCTGATTTTAGACTTCACGCTAGTTTAGGTACTGGCCAAAAATCACCGACTTTTATTGAGAGATTTGGATATTACCCAAACTCCTTTGAAGGTAACCCTAACTTAAAGCCAGAGCACTCCAGAGGATGGGATATAGGCATTGATAGGGCTTTTCTCAGTGATACTATTTTTTTTGATATTACATTATTTAATGATGTATTGATGAATGAGATAAATGGCTTTGTATATAATTCAGAAGGAGTTGCATCTGCTGCTAACGAAAAAGATAAAAGCCATAGAAGAGGTGTTGAGATTTCTTTATCCGCAGAGCTCAGTGATCAGCTTGAAATTAACAGCTCTTATACTTATACGAAAAGCACTGAGATAAATAATTTAGGAGCGGAAGTTAAAGAACTTAGAAGGCCAAGAAGTATGTTTTCTTCGAATATTAACTATATGCCTAATGATAAAGTTAATGTTAATTTAAACCTATCTTATAATAGTGATCGCTATGATATATATTATCCTTCATGGCCAGCTCCTTCAGAGAGGAAGATTTTAAGTAGCTATAGTTTAGTTAGCCTTGTGGCTGGCTATCAGTATAATAATCAAATAAAGATATTGGGAAAGATAGAAAATTTATTAGATCAAGATTATGAAGATGTATTTGGTTTTAATACGCCAGGTAGGTCAGTTTACTTGGGTTTGCAGTTAGGTTATTAGCATTAAAGGAGATTATTTATGCCTTATTTATTGATTATTTTTGGTGTAATAGCGCGCTTAATCCCGCATCCTTGGAATTTTACTCCTTTAGGAGCGCTTGGTTTATTTGGAGGTGCTAATTGCTCATTTAGGACTGCTTTATTTATACCGTTAATAGTTTTATTTATTGCAGATAGTATTCTAGGTTTTTATAACCCCGTTCTTATGTTTTTTGTTTATCTTGGATTTTTATTTGCACCAGTAATAGGCCGTTTGTTCCTTCAAAAACATACCCCTTTCAGATTACTAGGAGCTGTTTTTACTTCAGCGACAATTTTTTTCGTCCTTTCTAATTTTGGCGTTTGGTTGAGTGGCGGCTATGAATTTACATTTGCAGGTCTTATTGAGTGTTATACCCTTGCAATACCATTTTATGGAGCTACGTTAATTGGAGATGCTATTTATGCTTTTATCTTATTTGGCTCTAAAGATTTATTTTTTCTTCTAAAAACGAAAGCTTTAAAAAATAAGAGTTATGATCAATTTTTTTAAAGAACTGATTAAGAGACAGATATATAAAGCTGTTCTTTCTTATTTCTTGGTTAGTTGGTTGTTTATTCAAATTGCCTCATATACTTTTCCAATGATGCAATTTCCCGAATGGTCTACAGATGCACTGATAGTTTTATTTATACTATTTTTTCCTTATGCAATGATTAAGGCTTGGTATCAGTCAGTGCCACCTATAAAATAATCATAAATCTGCTGGGAGAACGTCAGTAGTGCAGCCATATGGTATAAATTCATCAGTTGTGCTTTCTAATGATTGCCCTCCTGAAATAGGATCTAAATAGTAATTTGGCTCATTCATTGCCCAATATATATCAAGATTTCCAGTTTGGGGGTTAAAAGATATTTTTTCTTCTAGTGTCATTTCATCAGTATGAGCTATATCATAGGCAAGGATACCTTCAGGAAATTTACTCGTATTAATAACTAGTACATTTTCTTCAAATCTTCCAATAGAATGGCCCATACTATTTCTTTCAAAATTCTCTGGATGCTCATCGATATCTAAGTGAATAGTTCTTATCCAATCCATTGATTCGTGATGAATTATGATTTTATTATCTTCTCTTCTAATTGAGGTAAGTAAACCAGGAGCACCCCAAGTTCTAACAGGGCTTCCAGGATCGCATTGAATTGTGGGATTTTCATGAGCTCGATCATAATTTACAACTATTTTTTCTCCCTCTGGAGTAATTGAGTTTTTGCCAATTGTAGGCATTGTCAATCCAGCTGCTCCATAAATATCTGGCCTAATCCAATTACCATATATTGCATCTACACCTTGATTAATAACTCTTCTCTCATTCCTAGCAAATTGAGTTTGAGCCTCATCAACACTTCTCATTGTGAAAGTTTCTCCATTAGCGAAATACCCTGTTCCAAATTCACATCCATAAGGATCTCTTCTTGCAGGAAAGCCAACTATTTTTATTGGATCACCTATGACAAATAAATTTTCATCGGCACCTCTCCTTACAAGTTGTGTTTTGGCTTGGAGCGCACATGTATACATGACTTTATCTCCCGCACCATCAGTAGATTCTATATATAAAACAGAATGGGGATTAACAAATTCATATTGCGCTATTATTCCTTCTATGGTTATTGTTCTATCTGGATGAAAATATACAGCAAAACCATGGTGTGCTAGAGAGGAAAAACTATAAAAAGCAAATAAGACAAAAAATAATTTTTTTAATAATGCTAGCATAAAATAATCCTTTCAAAGAGTAGGATTTTAATTCTTTATTTAGTCTTTAGGCAACCCTAATAGCCATTTTTTTTCTGTAACTAAGGGACTTATGAGGGTATTAAGAAATGCTTCCAGCTGTTTTTTTTCAATAGGGCGTAAGTTTAAAGGCTTAGCTTCGTTATGACCTATCATTGCTTCTGGAGCTATATTGTAGTGATCAATTACTAGAGCAATGCTTTCTAATTGCCCTGCATGCATATAGGGAGATGTCAGGCTTATATTTCTGAGTGTTGGTGTTTTATGGGCACCTATAAATTCATCTCCTTCTCCAGCATAGGTAAGTTCCTGACAATCTTCTTTTTTTGCATTGCTGTATTTTCCTAGGCAATTGAAGGGATCTAATCTTGCTAATTTTAACCCTTCAACTCTACCGAGTGAAGGTAGTTGACCAGGTATTGAGAGCAGGCCAGTGTTATGAAATGAATTATTTGTAAATAATGGGCCGTTATGACAATTTATACATTGTCCTTTATTTATGAATAAATTTAATCCTGCCTTTTCGTTATAACTTAAAATTTTATCTTCATTATTTAAGCTACTAGAAATTTCGTTTACATATTTATCAAACTTAGACTCTCCAGGGATTAATTTTCTTTGGTAAGCTGCAAGAGCCTTACCAATATTTGAAAATATTACTTCAGTATTTTTAGAGCTATTTCCAAAAATTTCATTATATAAATTACTATATGTGTTATCTTCAAAAATTAATTGTGCTACAAGAGAGCGATTACTTCCATGTTCATGATTTGATTCTAGTGGCTCCAATGCCTGGGACCATTGACTATCCTTCCTACCATTCCAATAAAACCAAGGACTAAAAGATATGCCAATAATTGTTGGGGTATTTTTTATACCTACACCTAGACCTTCTTCAATTTTTTTACCATCAGTGAACATTCTTGATGGTTGGTGACAGCTTGCACATGATATTTGGCTATTCTTGCTTAACCTCTTATCAAAAAAAAGCATATGACCAAATATCGCAGCTTTCTCGTTATCAGAAAAAGAGTTGCTAGGATCAACTGGTAGTGGTTTTAATTGCGATATAGATAAAGATTTAATTTTGATAATATCATCTTCATCCCAACTAATAGGAATAGGCGAAGGTAAATACATCCAAGAGAGATATATTGGACAGAAAAATAAAAATATTAATAGTCCTTTTTTCATCTAATGTTAAAGCTAACTTTAGCTACATCTATTAAGTTATCTTTTTTTAGCTCCATAACTATCTCCCATTTACCTGCCATATGAAACTTAATGCCTTCTAGTTTATATGATCCTGTTGAGCTCTGATTAACGACCTTTGGACTCGTGGGTAAGCCATGACTATGAAGAGGCATTCCACCATTAACAGTAATTATTAAATCATCGATTAGGTTATCTTTAGAGTCTCTAATATCAATTGACCAGTTATGAATCACATTAATATTAATCGGGGTTACTTCACTAAAAATTTTAATTATATAGCCATTCTGACTTACAGTTTCTAAAACTGGATGGATACTTTCACTACTAGCATATGTAGAAAAAAGAAAAATTGAAATTATAATTTTTTTAATCAATTAATATTTCCTCAGTAAATTTTGTATTTTTTTCTTCCAATTATTAATGGCTCCGTTCATTAAAAAATAATTTATTTGTAATATGGTGATTACGATTAAAAATAAAACCCAGTATATAGATCCTTGGTTTCCTACCTTAAAAGGAAAAACAGCGTTATATATTAAATTTTGATTTATATTTTTAACAGAGACAATACCTATATAGTCACCTGGCTCTTTGAAAGAATGCATAATGGTAAAAACACCCTCATTTTTTTTTATTGGAGATTGATATAAAACTGTATTTAATTCTATTTCTTTAAGATTTATAAGTTTTATATCATCCCATTTCACAAATCTACCCAAATTTGTTATATCTTTAATAATACGAAACTCAATAGGCGTTTCTTTAAGTGAGTCATGCAAATACTCCATCACAAAAATACTTTCTGCTACATATGGAATATCTTCACAATATTGCTTGTGCCCACTAGATGAGGTTTGATAGATTTTAAAGTGTGCAGATGTATAACCCATTTCTAAAAGGCAAACATCTTCTTCTAGAGTTACGCTTCCATGGGATTCAGCACTTTGATGAAAAACCAATATAAGTAGGGGAACTAGTATTAAGTTTAAATTTGTTTTAAAAATTAATAAAATATTACTCATATAGCATTTAAAGTTAGAGATTTTGTAGCTATTATTTTAACTAAATTAGCTAAAAAAATCTTAGGAGTTATGTTTTGGAAAATTTAGGGCTAGTATTTACAATATTTATGGCTTTGCAGGGAGAGGCCTTGTTTATGAACCTTCCTCAAGAGCCTGGTTTGAAGGAAGTTAATTTTTTTTGGGATGATAGTTTAGTGCCTTTTGTTTTGAGAGGCGATTCTTGGGAAGCAGTTATAGGAATAGATTTAGATAAAGCGCCTGGCGAATACCCCATTGATATATTCTTATCATACGAGGATGATCAAGTAGCTAGTTTAAGAAGTATGATTCATGTTGAGGCTAAAAATTTTCGGACTACAGAATTAAGCGTTTCTCCTCAATATGTTGAGCTTAGTGAAGAGGATCAGCAACGGGCTACGGAGGAGGCAGGGGAAATTAGAGCTATATATAGTAATTTTAGTTCTGAGCCTTATTGGGTTAAAGAATTTATTGTTCCGGTTGAAAGCGCTACAAATGGAACAAACTTTGGCCATAGAAGAGTATTCAATGGCCAGCCTCGTGCACCTCATTCTGGAGCAGATTTGAGAGCTGCTAAAGGAACAGAAATATTAGCAACTAATTCTGGGAAAGTAGTTTTAGCAAAGAACCTATTTTTTAGTGGTAATGCTGTTTTTATTGATCATGGCTTGGGCATATATTCAACCTATCTTCATTTATCAGAGATAATGGTTGAGCTAGGGAGTTTTGTAGAAAGAGGTCAGTTGATTGGTTTAGCGGGTGATACTGGAAGAGTTACTGGGCCACATCTTCATTGGGGCGTGAGAATTATAGGAGCCAGGGTAGATCCTTTTTCTTTATTAAAGTTCTAAATATAATCTTGACTAAGTTTGAGGCCTTTCTCTATCAATACAATCAAAGCTAAGAAGTTCACCCTCATAACTGCCCCAGTGCTTTTGAATTATAAATGGTTTTTCAAGCATTACTGGATCATTAATAGTTATTCTTAAGACTAACATCTGATCTTGATTAGTAGAGTACTCCTCGACAATTTCTGCTTTATCGCTAAGCCATAAAAATTGTCCTTTAATTCTTCCTAAGCCATTACTCAAATGATTAGTTTTGATAATTAATTTACCGTCCTGAATAAATGCTACAGATTTGCCCATAACTGATTTATTATTTTCTTCTCCTTGGGCGAAGCCAAGGTAGTTATTATTAAAGGGGATATTTCTAGTAGTAGCCCATTCTTCATATTGAATAATTATATTTGAAATATTTTTTTCAATTTTAATAGGATAGGGGCTTAATATAACCCTGACAGCTCCAGGGTGCTCACATCTAACTGCAGGATCATCTATTGGATCAAACTGATTCATCAGTTCAGTCCCGAAGTCTGATAGGACTCTTGGTTCAATTACAGATATATTTGAGCCTGGCGGACCAGTAATGCCGGTTCGCCACCATACTCCAGAAATATTGGTTGCGCTATCTTGGGAATAAAGTATGAATGGAACTAATAGTAGGATTAGTGCTAAGAAGCTATACTTATTAAAAAATTTAAATAAAATATTATTCATGCTCATATGATTTTATCTTTTAATAAACCGCCGTCAAGTATTTGCTTGATAAGGCTTTCTGCAATAGGCGATGTTTGTCATATTGTTCCTGTTATTTTATCAATTAGAAAGGCTTGGCCTAAGACTAGAATTACTTGGATAATTGGTAAGACTGAGTATGGTCTTATGAAGGGTTTAGAAGATGTTGAATTTATTATTATGGATAAATCAAAGGGGCTTAAATCTTATTATGATCTAAATTGTCAACTCAAGGATAGAAAGTTTGATCTTTTACTTCATATGCATGCTACCTTGAGGGCTAATCTAGTAAGCTTACTTGTTAGATCTAAGGAAAGGATTGGTTTTGATAAAGCTAGATCGAAAGATTTCCATCATTTTTTTTGTAGAAACCACATCCCAGCTAAAGATAAACAGCATGTTATTGATGGTTTTCTTGAGTTTCCAAAAGCTATAGGCATTAAGAAGATGCACCCGTATTGGAATATGTCATTATCTAGTGAAGATAATAATTTTGCTTATAGCTATATTGATCCATCGTGTTTAAATATTATTATTAGTCCTTGCACAGGATATAAAGCTTTCAATTATAGAAACTGGCCTATAGAAAGATATGTTCAGATAATTAAATTTTTATCGGAAACTTATAAACCAAATATTTTGATAACGGGCGGAGCAACAGATCTAGAATATCATTCTGCTAAGAAGATGTTAGAGTTATCAGGCCCGGGTGTAAAAAACTTAACTGGTAAAACATCTTTAAAACAGTTGCTTGCATTAATTAAAGCGAGCTCATTAGTCATTTGTTCTGATTCTGGTCCCGCACATATGGCAACCACTGTAGGCACAAAAGTCATAGGACTATATGCAACATCTAACCCTTTTCGAACAGGGCCTTACAATTGCCAAACTATAGCAATAAATAAGTATCCAGAGGCAATTAAAAGAAATTTCAATAAGCCAGTAGAAGAGATCAGATGGGGAGCACGCGTGAGAGACCCTCAAGCCATGAACCTAATTTCGGTTAGCGACGTAAGGGATAGAATCAGAGAAGTGATCGAAAATTGAGGGAAGGATCCCTCAATAATTCATCTTAATCGTGGAAAACTAATTAATCTACAGCGATTTTAGTTGCTTGAGGACCTTTTTGACCAGCTTCAGTTTCCATACTTACCACTTGATCCTCATTCAGTGAATCTATTCCACTTGCTTCTAATGCAGAGATATGAACAAACACATCCTTACTACCATCTTCTGGAGAAATAAATCCATAACCTTTTGTTTTGTTAAACCACTTAACAGTACCTTTTATCATTCTAATAAACCTCTATATACTCTAAATTAAATAAAAAAAAAATTCCCCTGCAAAAAATGCTAAATAAAGAACTTTGTTGTTTGTAAAAGACCATTTAACAAAAAATATTAAATGATCAGGGGGTCGATAATATTAGGTAATTTATTGTTTGCAAGAAAAAAATATTTTTTTTTAATTTTTTTGATCTGATTGTTGTATTTTTGCCACTAATAATTAGTAAACAACTAAGAATATCTTATTTCTAAAAGATTTAATTAAATCTATATTCTTTTTGATCATTAGCAACATCAAGGAATTTTTCTTATTTTGCGCCTATATTTTTTGTTGGAAAAAAATCTTCAAGGATTAGATATAAGCTAGGAACGAGGAATAGTGTTATTACAGTTGCAACTATTACACCCCATCCTAGTGAGATTGCCATTGGTACTATAAAAGCTGTAGAAGGATTCTCAATTAACATAAGAGGCATTAATCCTCCAAAAGTTGTCATAGAAGTTAATACAATAGGGCGAAATCTAACTATTCCTGCTTGTCGAACAGCTTCCTCTAGACCAATTCCCTTTCTTCTTTGTCGATTTATATAATCTACAAGAACCAAACTAGCATTAACAACAACTCCAGAAAGGGCGATGATACCAAGGATAGAGGGTAGAACAATGGCCCATCCCATAACTACATGGCCTATTATTGCACCGACAGCTCCAAATGGAATAACGCTCATTATAACCGCTGGCTGAAGATATGATCTTAGGGGGATTGCTAAGATTGAATAAATAACCAACAAAGCAACAGGAAATAAATTAATTATTCCCCCAAAAGCTTGATTTGCTTCTTCAGCTTCTCCGCCTTTAGTATATGATACGCCATCATATTCAGATAAAATTATTGGGATAGTATTTGATTCAAGAGCGTTATAAATTTCTTCTGGCGTATTAATACTTCTATCTACATCGGCTCTTACGGTAATTATTCTTTGGCGATCTATTCTCCAGATAGAGGAGTAGCCAGTATCAAGTGTATATTCAGCTGCTGCGGAAAAAGGAATTTCAGTTCCATTATTTAGTCTTATCCACATTTCCTCTAGATCTCCCAGAGAGCGACGCTCGTCTTCTGGGTATCGAACCATTACTCTTACATCCTCAGTTCCCCTTTGAACTCTCTGAACCTCTTCCCCATAAAAAGCTTGTCTAGCTTGTCTAGCCAGATTAGCTTCGGACAGTCCTAGATGAGCAGCATCTTCACGTAACTTTAATCTAACTTCTTGCTTTCCCGATCTATATGTATCAGATATATCACTTACTCCATCAAATCGAGAAATCTCTGATCTCAATCTTGCTGCAACTTCACCTAACTCTTCAACGTCTCTTCCACGGAGCCGAATATTAATCGCATCACCTGCTGTAATTAGAGTCGCAGAGAATTTAAGCTCTACACTATCTGTGATAATCCCAGTATATTCTCTCCACATTTCCATAATTTCTTCAGTAGGAAAATTTCTTCTTTGAGACTGAGGAGTTAGCCCTATAGCAACTTGGGCTATATGACTATTTACTCCCCGAAAAATACCTGTCCCAACTCCTCCAGGGCCATCATTAGAAAGCCTTTGGCCAACAGACGTAAGAATATGTTGTATTGGATTATCCTGATTTGGATAATTATCAGAAAAGTATGCTTTAAGCCTTATTGCTGCATCTTCAATTTTATGAGCCGCTTCACTTGTTAGCTCAATTGGGACGCCTTCAGGCATATCTAAACTTGCGGTAACTCTATCTGCTACAATAGTAGGCAGAAATTGGACAGATATTCTTCCGCTAAAGAGCATCGAAAAGATAATCATCAAGACTGCTAATCCGCAAGACATTGTTAAATAACGCTTCTGAAGAATTCTATCTAGAATTTTGGCATATTTAAAAGATGCAAAATATTCTATTTTGTCAGATAGGGAGCTTTGAAACTTAATCCACTTGGAGATCAGAGGATTGGAATCAGATGATTTTTTTGTATTTCTGTAAGCTAAGTGAGCAGGCAGAATAAGCTGTGACTCGATTATGCTAAAAACTAGGCAGATTACAACAATTTTGCCCATTCCTGAAAATAAAGAGCCAACTGCACCCTCAAGAAAAATAATTGGGATGAAAGCTGCAATAGTAGTTAGTACTCCAAATATAACTGGAACCGCTACTTCGCTAGTGCCTTCTATAGCAGCTTCAAGCTTATTTTTTGTTGTTTTTTCATGAGCAAATACTCTTTCTCCAACTACAATAGCATCATCAACAACTATTCCTAGTACAAGTAGAAAAGCCATAATTGACATAGTATTTAAAGTTAAGCTAAAGGGATTAAATAGCGCTATAGTTCCAAGCATAGCAATAGGAATTCCTGCAGCTACCCATATAGCTAATTTAAACTGTAGTGGCAGGGTTAGTAATATTAAAACAAGGACAAGGCCACCGGCTGCTGTTCCTAGAAGTATATTAATCCTTGCTCTAAGCTGCTTAGATTGATCATCCCAAATAGTTAAAGTTATACCTTGAGGCATCCTAGATTGAGCCTCTTCGATATAACTATATACTTTATCTCGCATATCAATAATATCTTCATTAGGCGTCTGAAATACACTAACCATTGCGGCAGGATTACCGTCAAAACTAACATCTAAATCACCTTCTACAAACCCATCAATAACATCTGCTATTTCACCAAGCCTTACAACGGTTCCATCCTCATTAGCTATTATTACAATATTTTCAAACTCTTCACCTAGATAAGCTTGTGCATTTGTCCTAACGAGAATTTCACCTATCTCTGCTTGGATGGAACCACCAGGTAGGTCAAGCGAGGAGCTTTTAATTGCATTTACTATTTGTGAAATATTTATTCCATATCTTCTAAGAGATTGCTCAGAGACTTCAATCGATATTTCATCATCTCTTACATACACAACTTCAACCTGAGAGATACCATCCATTCCTGCTAGGTCTTCTCGAATATTAACTGCTATATTTTTTAATGTCCTTTCGCTAGCATTTCCTGAAATTGCAATTTCAAAACCATTATTCAGTGATGTGATAAGAGAAACGATAGGTCTTTCTGTTTCAGACGGAAAAGTAGAAATTGCATCTATTCTACCTTTTATTTCATTTAAAGCTGTTATTTCTTCAGCGCCATTTATTAACTCAATATAGATAGTACAAGAACCTTCGCTTGAAAGTGATGATATTCTTTTGATCTGATCTGTACCTTCAATTGCCTCCTCAGCTCTGATACATACACCTTTTTCAACCTCTTCTGGTGCTGCACCCATATAAGGTATTCTTACATAAACTATTTTTAAATCCATCTCAGGATATTCTTGTTCTGTTAGCTGTCCTATAGAGAGAAGACCGCCAACTACTAAGATTGTCATTAGAAGATTTGCAGCTACAGGGTTATGAACAAACCAAGCAATGATTTTACTCATTAAGAGCTACCATCATTATTAACCAAAACTGTTTCGACTTTCATACCTTCTATGAAATTCTGTATTGGAGAAATACAAATTAATTCACCTTGTGTTAAGCCCCCTGATATAAAAACTTCATCACCATAAATACGTAAGATATTAATACTTCTCTGATGTAGGTTATTTTCTTCATCAACTATTAAAATTATATTTTCACCTCTTAGGGCTGAACGAGGTATGGTTGTGATATTATCTACTAATAGACCTTCTATTTCTGCCTGAACAAAGAGACCAATAGGAGGAGCTAGATATTGGTTAGATTTAGAGGAATTATTATAAATTCTAGCAATTGACCTTACCATTCTACTTCTAAGATCTATTTCAGCTTCTGTTCTAACTAATTTACCGAGCCACTCATAATCTTTCCCTGCATAGTTAGAAAAAATTTTTACATTTGGAGCCTCACTTTCCAATAACTCGCCTCTCTGTGTTAGAGGAAGATTTAGATATGCTAGCTGCTGATCTGCGATTGGTAAACTAACTTCAACATAATCATCAGAATAGATATTAGCAATTGGCGCACCTCGAGTTATAAATTGACCAAGATCTATTTGTTTACTTTTAACAAGACCTCGAAAAGGGGCTGTTATTTTTGTTCTTTCTAAGTCTCTCTCAGCTCTTTCTAGTGAAAGTATTGCATCTTCAAGGCTAGCCTCAGAGATCCTCGAGGCACGTACTCCTCTTTCTAGTTCGGAAAGACTAACTAATTGACGCTCAACTAGCTTTTCTAACCTTTCTAATTCAAATGTTGAAAACTCATTTTCAGCCTCAGCACGATTCACATTTGCACTTGCTCTATTTACTGTATCAATATAATCTCTATCATCAATCTGTAAAAGTACATCCCCTTCTTGAAAAAAACCTCCTGCTACTAAATTATCTGAAATCCAAACTATATTTCCAGAAACCTCAGGAACAAGAATAGTTTCTGTCCTTGGTTGTATAGTTCCTTGTGTATTAACTATTAATCTAACCTGAGATGGGCTACTTTCTATTACTCTAATAGTTGGGACGAATGGAGCAATTTGTCTTGGCTCTAGACTTGGTTTCGTAAAAAGAATAGCGAATACAACTAAAGATGATATAGCTAAAACTAAAATCGGACTACTCATAATTTTTAATTTCATTTATATTTATGTCCTATTTTTTATGATCATTTGATCTAAATTTTTTTTAAGCTCTTCCCGGGTAAAATTAAATGCACCTTTAAGTAATTTTATTGACTTAGGCATGTCCTTTTTTCTTATTGAATCTTCTAAGTCTGATAGGAGTTTAGTGATAATTACCTGGTCATATTTTGGAGCATATCCAACAGCCTCTAACCTTCCTAGTAATTCTTTTTTTAATCCATTAGTAATAAATAAAAGCACCAAGTGATCTGAAGCTTCCGCAAAAATAAAAAATAACTCTCTTGGGTTTAAATTTTTTTTGACTTTTAGATCTTTTATTTTCTCAATTAATAATTTTTTATTTTTACTTATGGCCATTGGTACAGCTAAGTCGATTAAATAAAATCCAATATCTAATACCTCATCCATTATTTTAGGATCTGGTATTTTATTGAGATCAAGTAACGGCCCAAGACAGTCTAGTGTACATTTTTTAATTGATACTACACGCGAACCACTTGATTCAATACTTATTAGACCAAGCTGATGTAATTTTTTAAATGATTCTCTAGCAACGCCTCTACTAACTTCAAATTTTTTTGCTATATCTCTTTCGGAGGGCATTCTTTCACCAGGGAGATATTGGCCACTTAATACTTCATTTTTTAATATTTCGTAAACTTCTTCAGATATTTTAGAGTTATTTATAGGCATAATTATGGTCCTACCATGATGGTCTAACCATTATATAACAATAAGTAGTTAAAATTAAGCTCAATAACTACTTATTGATGCAATGAAGTTACTAAGGCATACTGCATAGACTTTTTTACCTGTATTAAATTTTCTGAGAATTCATGCCTAATATTATTTTTAAACAAATTGATGGGTCACAAGAAGAGATAGAGATTGAAGCTGGCTACACGATTATGGAAGGCGGGACAATTAATAATGTTTCAGGTATTGAGGCAGAGTGTGGAGGAGCCTGCTCTTGCGCTACATGCCATGTTTATATTAATCCTGAATGGCAATCAAAAATTCCTGCTATGGATTCACTAGAAAATGAAATGCTTGAAGTAGCTAAAGATAGGCTTTCATCTAGTAGGCTTAGTTGTCAGATAAATGTTACGGAGGACATGGATGGATTAGTTCTTACAGTGGTTCCTCCATATTGATTATGTCATCTAATATATCAGCTCAACAAGTAAGAGAAGCTTGTCAAGAAATGATAAGCAAAGATTTTTTTGTTATCTTTACTAGGCCAGTAAAAAAAATTAAAGAGATACTAGAGCTTTTAGAAGAGCACTTAAAATATCAGATTGATCTTGAAAAAAAAGGGATTTTATTTGCAGCTGGCCCTTTTTGGTCTGAAGATAATTCAAGCTGGAGCGGTGAAGGTATGATTATTATTAAAGCTAATAATTATGATGATGCTTTCAAGATTGCCTCTAGTGACCCAATGCATAAATCTGGTTCACGTAGTTTCAAAGTTAAGCCTTGGATGCTATGTGAAGGCTCTATGACTATAGAGCTTAACCACTCTAGTAGAACCTATAAGATTAAATAATTTGTTCAGATTATTCCTAAAAGCTGAGGAACTATCAAAGATATAACAGGAACATAAGTAATCACAATTAGTACGCCTAAAAGCACTATTAGCCATGGCAAGGAAGCTTGAATAACTTTTTCCATCGACATATTTGCAACACCTGCGGTAACAAAAAGATTTAAGCCAACTGGAGGCGTAACCAGACCCATTTGCATATTTAGAACCATTATAATGCCCAGATGGATTGGGTCTATTCCCAACTCCATAGCGATAGGGTAAACAATAGGAGTCAAGATTAATACAACGGAAGTGGGCTCCATGAAATTACCAGCTGCCAATAAAAGTATGTTGAGAACGATTAAGAATCCCCATGCAGGAAGACCAAGACTAATTATCCATTCTGATGTAGCTTGAGGAATTTGCTCAGTTGTCAAGACATTGGCAAAAACGTAAGCATTAGCAATAATAAACATTAACATTGCCGTAACTTTCGCACTATCAGTGAGTACTTTAGGTACTTGAGAGAGCTTTATGTCTTTATAAATGAATACGGCTATAAAAAAAGCATATACTGCTGAGACGGCAGCAGCTTCAGTTGGAGTGAAAATGCCACTATAAATTCCACCTAAAATAATGAATAAAAGAAGCAATCCCCAAAAAGCATCTAAGCCTCTTCTTATGGTTTCTTTAAAACTAACTTTTTTTTGTCTTGGAAGGTTCTGTTTGCGAGCAATTATAGCAACAGTAACAATCATTACTATTGTTAGAAAAAGTCCTGGTAGTAAGCCTGCTATGAATAAATTACCTATAGAAGATTCTGTTACGGCACCATAGATAACCATTACAAGAGATGGTGGTATTAAAATACCTAGGGTTCCTGCATTGCAAATTACCCCAGCAGCAAATTTTTCTGAATAGCCAGATCTAATCATACCGGCAATCATTACACTTCCTACTGCAACAACTGTAGCTGGAGCAGAGCCTGAAACAGCAGAGAAAAACGCACAAGCAAGAAGAGATGCCATTGCTAACCCTCCTCTATAGTGACCAACTAATGCATTTGCAAAATCAATCATTCTCTTTGCAACACCTCCGGTAGTCATAAAGGTCGCAGCTAGAATGAAAAAAGGAACTGCAAGAAGAGGGTAAACCTGCATAGTATGAAAAAATTTTTGTGAAACTGATAATAAAGATTGGTCTGCAAAGATAAGCATTGTAGATATACTTGCAAGTCCAAGTGATATAGCAACTGGAACTCCCATAGCCAAGCCAATGAAAAGAGTGATTAGAAGGAAGATAGCGCTCACAGATTAGACCCCTTTATTTTTTCTTTGGTTGATTCGTAGTATGACCAAGAGTAGTTTGCTTACCTTTATATATTTTAATTCCTAGCTGAATAAATCTATATGCAAGAAGTGAAAATCCAATAGGTAGTATACTCGTTAACATCCACCTTGGTAATGGTATGTCTCTGGCATTATTTCCAAGGTCAATTAGTGCATCAACAAAAATAAAGCCTCCATAAAACATTAATGCTGAGTATGATAAGCACAGAAAAATAGCCATTAATGCCATTATTCTTCTTAGTGGAAGAGGTAATCTATTGCTGACAAGATCAACTGCTATATGAGCATTTGTTCTTACTCCGTATGCCATACCAACTAAAACTAACCATGCAAATGAATAGGTAGTAGCCTCCAAAGACCAGACCCATCCAGTGCCAAATGCTCTTAATACAACTTGAACAAAAGTTAAAATAGTCATGAAGGCTAACGAAGTAGCCATGAAAACTTCTTCTAATCTATCTAGTAGGTATTTTGATTTTTCAGGATTATTGTTACTCATCTCTATTATCAGTTGTTTATATTTTTTGCTGCTTCAAGCCTTTCGGTGCCAATTTGATCTGCAAATTCCTCCCAGACTGGCTGCATTGTTTCTTGCCATAAAGCTAACTGGCTAGAAGAAGGATATATTATCTGATTTCTATTTTCTTCTAAAACATTTTCTTTGCCTTCTTGATTAATTATTTCTGAACGCATATTGCCCCATTCACTTACCTCATCCATAACTTGCTCTAGGCCAATTCTTAGGTCTTCTGGTAATTGATTCCAGAACGAAGGATTAACAGCAACCAAATAGCCAACATATCCATGATTTGTTTCCATAATAAATTCTTGTACTTCAAAGAACTTAGCTGAGTAGATATTTGCCCAAGTATTTTCTTGTGCATCGATGGCGCCAGTCTGAAGAGCTTGATAGACCTCTCCAAGGGCCATTTTTTGAGGGTTACCTCCTATAGCTTGGACTTGGGCTTGAAGGACATCTGATTCCATAATTCTAAAATTTAGGCCACTAGCATCTCCTGGTTCATTTAATGCACGAGTGGCTGTAAATATTTTCATTCCATTATGCCAAAAGTTTAGTCCTTTGAAGCCTCTATCAGTAAGCTCATCTAGTAAGGATTGTCCAGCGGGTGAAGCTTGAAATTTTTCTATCGTTTGAAGGTTTGGAAACAAAAAAGGAAGATCAAATACTTGGAATGCATTGGTAAGGCGGTCAAACTTTGAAAGAGATACAGCAATCATTTGAATTTCTCCAAAAGCTAAAGCTTCTAAGGAGTCATCATCATTCATAAGTTGACTGGACGGATAAACCTCTACAATGACTCTACCTGGAAACCTTTCTTCAGCTAACTCTTTAAATCTCTGAGCTGCCTGCCCTTTAGGCGTAGCTGGTGCGGTAACATGGGGGAATTTAATTATATATGGGCCCTCAGCTGAGTCATTACTACAACTTATCACAAAGAATGAAGCCAAAAGGATAATCAAATATCTACTTAGATTTAAAATATATTTATTCATTTAGTTTCCTTTAAGTTAGTTTATTTTTCGCCCAATATTGATCTGAGGTTTTTGCTTCTTTAAGCTTCTCCTCATTTTCTAAACCTTCGGCCAAGCCACTTGAGCTTCCAGCCATTATTTGATGGTGATCGAGATTTAATGTCCTCAGCCATCTTTGTTGTCCCATAGTTAAAGCAATAAAGAAACCAAGTTCAACTATTTCAGGCTCACTATAATGTTTATGTAGCAATTCCCAAAGTTCATCAGTTGTTTGTAAATCCCAAGTTATTGCTTCTGCATAAGAGAGCGCAGTTTTTTGCTTTTCACTATATCTTTTAGACTTTTCAAAATTCAGAAGATCAAAGTAATCTTCTTTTGCTATACCTTTAGCTTTTGTAGATCTTTGATTGCCACAGTATTCACATTTAACAGAATGAGAAACATAAATTCTACAAAGCTCTTTTATTGAGTTTTCTAATACTCCTTCATAGAAAGAGTCTTTCCATACTCTAGCAAATCCAGAAAAAATAGCTGGGACGTGTGCTCTTATTGCTTGGCTTTCAGGGCGCGGTGTACCCATCTCAGCACATCTTTTAAGCTCCGCAATCATTTTTGGATCATCAATACTTTCTGGTTTAATATAGCTAATTCTTGGTTTATTCATTTATCTTCTCGCTTTTCTTTAATTATTACATAAAATTAATCTTTTTTTTAGGAGCAAACTCTGACTATTTCACCGAATGAGATTTTGATCATATTATTGGCATTGATGATTGCTGGCTTTACAAAGGGCCTTACGGGACTAGGTCTCCCTATGGTTAGTGTTCCGGTTCTAGCAAGTTTTGTTGGTGTTGAACAAGCTGTGATGATAATAATTATGCCAGTTTTGGTTACTAATATTTGGCTTATGATTAATTTACGAAAACACTTGAATGAAGTTCCTGAATTGGGTCGTATAATGATTTTTGGGGTACCGGGTGCAAGTGTTGGTGCATTTTTCCTCTATTTTGCTAGTGAGAAAGTATTAGCTACTTTCCTAGCTATTTGGATTTTACTATATTTATATATGAAAGCATTGAATAGTGATTTAGTTTTATCTCGAACAAGTAGAAGAAAAATAGCACCTTACATAGGATTTCTTTCAGGTATTTTGCAATCTGGGACAGGCATATCTGCACCAGTGGTGGCAGCTTATATTGATTCTATAGACCTTTCTCCTAAGGCATATGTTTTTACTGTCGCTTCAATTTTTACAGTTCTATCAGGCACGCATTTTATCATTTTGCTTTTATTAAAAGCTTATTCAATGACTGTTTTTTTTGAGGGTATAGCAGCTATTTTCCCAGTAATTATTTTTGTAGCGCTAGGCTCTAGAGTTAGAGACTTCATATCCCCGGAATTTTTCAGTCAAATTATTAGACTCTTATTAGTGCTTATGGCAATTAGGTTAATTTATAATTCTTGGTTTATTTGATATTTTTTTAATTAACTCTAAATTTAATAATCTTGATAAATTTGTATCAGCATTGCCCTAGGTACGTTAAAATAGACGACTAATTCTTTTAAAAGGCTTGGAGTTTTTAAAATATGCCAACTTATACATACGAAACCTTGTCTAAAACTGGTGCCGATCCTCAGCGTTTTGAGATTTTTCAACGTATGTCTGACGATCCTCTACTTTTTCATCCTACTAATGGTCAGCGTATAAAAAGAATTATTACTGGAGGGCAAGGTATTAGACGTGGGGCAATAAGAAGAAGCACTGTAGTTAATAAGTCTTTACCAGCTGCTAGTGCTTGTAAGTGTGCTACGCAAGCAATTGGACATCATAGGCATAACCATACACATAATCACTAAGGAAGGTATTTAATTGATAAAAGATGACTTAGATACTAATTGGAACTGGGATAGGCCTATTGCTTCTCCCGGAAGGATGAGTGTTGATTTTGAGCAAAGAGTAAATTTTCAGCGTTTAAGAAAATATCGTGTAGCAAGAACTAGACAGGCTCTGAAGGGTTCAGGTTTAGGATCAGTTCTATGTTTCGATAATAATAATATTCGATATATCACTAGTAGCGTTATAGGAGAGTGGGCAAGGGATAAAATTTGTCGCTACACTCTCATGACTGGTGATTGTGAGCCATATTTATGGGATTTTGGTTCAGCCGCTGCCCATCATCGGCTTTATTCTCCTTGGCTTGAAAATGATAGATGTAGAGCGGGTATGCTAGGTTTAAGAGGTTCAGTTTCTGCAGAGGCTGGTTTGTTTAAAGCGGCCGCAAAAGAAATTTTTGAGCTATTAAAAAAAGAAGGTGTTGCTGATATGCCATTAGGGGTTGATGTTTGTGAGCCCCCAATGCTATTTGCATTGCAATCAGAAGGTATAGAGGTAAGAGATGCTCAGCAAGTGATGCTAGATGCTCGCCAAATAAAAAATGTTGATGAAATTGAGTTATTGAATTCTGCTGCTTCTATGGTTGACGGGACTTATCAGTTAATAGCGGAGAAGCTTAAGCCAGGTATAAGAGAGAATGAAATTGTAGCCATAGCGAATAAGCAACTTTATGATGCAGGCTCAGATGATGTTGAGGCAATTAATGCTGTTTCAGGCGAAAGGTGCAGTCCGCATCCACATAATTTTACAGATAGGATGTATAGGCCAGGAGATCAAGCTTTTTTTGATGTTATACAATCTTATATGGGATATAGAACTTGTTACTATAGAACATTAAATGTTGGCTCTTCAACGCCAGCCCAAGAGGATGCTTATAGCCAGGCAAGAGAATGGATAGACGATGCTATTGAGCTCATAAGGCCTGGAGTAACAACTGATAAGATTGCTAAAAAGTGGCCCAAAGCACAGGATTTTGGTTTTGCTAATGAAATGGAAGCTTTTGGTTTACAGTTCGGGCATGGATTAGGTCTGGCGCTTCATGAAAGACCAATAATTAGTAGGCTTGTTTCTCTTGATAATCCATTTGAGCTTCAAGTAGGCATGGTTTTTGCTCTAGAAACATATTGTCCTGCTGCAGATGGAAATGGAGCGGCTAGAATAGAAGAAGAAGTTGTTGTAACACCTAATGGTTGTGAGATAATTACTTTGTTTCCAGCCAAAGATCTTTTTGTTGCGAATAAATATTAATTTTTTTTGAGATTGTTTAATGAAGACTAAACTATTTATTGGAGGCCAATGGTGTGAATCATCGGATGGCGCCACTTTCCCAATTATTGATCCATCTACTGAAAAGCCAATTACTGATGTATCAAGTGCTACTATCGATGATGCAAATAAAGCTATAGAAATTGCTGATAAGGCAGGAAAGGAATGGGCTGCTCGTGCACCAAGAGATCGTGCCGAAGTTTTGAGGAAGGCATGGGAGCTACTTTCTTCTAGAAGAGATGACATTGCAGAGTATATTGTGAGGGAAAACGGCAAGGCACTTCCTGATGCCATTGGTGAAACAAACTATGCAATAGAGTTTTTTAGATGGTATTCAGAGGAGGCTGTTAGAAATTATGGAGAAATACTTACTTCTCCAGCAGGTGGAAATAAAATTGTAGTTATGCACCAGCCAATTGGTGTAAGTGTTCTAGTTACGCCTTGGAATTATCCTGCTGCTATGGCTACTAGGAAAATAGCTCCAGCTATTGCTGCTGGATGTCCTGTGATTCTAAAGCCAGCTTCTGATACTCCATTAACTGCTCTTTTAGTAGCAGAGATCTTAGCCGAAGCAGGCGTTCCTGATGGAATAATGAATGTAATTCCTTCAAGACGATCTGGTGAAATTGTAAGTACAATGCTTCACCATCCGCTTGTGAGAAAGCTTTCATTTACTGGCTCTACAGAAGTAGGAAGAAATCTCCTTAAAGAAGCTGCTGATTGTGTTGTTAACTGCTCTATGGAGCTAGGAGGCAATGCACCCTTCTTAGTATTTGATGATGCAGATATTGATGCTGCTGTTTCTGGCGCCATGATAGCCAAAATGAGAAATGGTGGAGAAGCTTGCACAGCCGCAAATAGGTTTTATGTTCATGATAAAGTATATGAAGAATTTTCTAAAAAGTTTTCTACTGCTATGTCGGCAATGAAAGTTGGCCCAGGGCTAGAAGAAGGTGTCGAGTTAGGACCTATGGTCAATGAATGGGCGATTAAAGATATAGATGCATTAGTTCAAGATGCAAAAACTAAAGGGGCAGAAGTTTTAGCAGGAGGAGCACCGCTTGATAAGGTTGGTTATTACTATCCACCTACTGTTCTCGGAAATGTCTCTAGTGACTCTAAGATACTTCAGGAAGAGGTTTTTGGTCCAGTAGCTCCAATAGTGAGTTTTAGTAATGATGACCAAGCGATAGAACTAGCTAATGATACTGAGTATGGTCTAGTTTCCTATCTTTATACTGAAGATAGTGGAAGAGGTTTGGCAATATCAGAGCGCTTAGATGCCGGTATGATTGGATTGAATAGAGGTTTAGTTTCTGATCCAGCAGCTCCTTTTGGAGGAACGAAACAAAGTGGCTTAGGCAGAGAAGGTTCGCACGATGGCATGATGGAATACATGGAGAAGAAGTATATTGCTGTTGAATGGTAGTATTAATGAATTAAAATAAAAATATAGAGGAAAAATTATGTCAGAATTAAAAGATTATAAGATTGGTTGGATAGGCGCAGGCCGTATGGGCTTTCCTATGGCAAAGAGATTAATAGAAGCTGGTTGTGATGTTGCGATTTATAATCGTACTAAATCAAAAGCAGAGCCATTAAGGGAAATAGGGGCAACGCTTGTTGATGTTCCGGCCGAGCTTAGTGATAGAGATGTAGTATTTACTATGGTTTCTACTTCAGATGATTTGTTATCAGTTACTTTTGGGGATCATGGCTTACTAACAAATGATACCACTCCTAAGATGCTTGTTGATTGCTCAAGTGTTTCAGAAGAAGCTTCAGCTAATATAAGAAAAAAAGCAAAGGATTTGGGCGTAGAAATGTTGGCCGCCCCCGTTAGTGGAAATGGTAAAGTTGTTAAAGCTGGTAAACTAACTATTGTAGCTTCTGGCCCTAAAGAATCTTTTGATATGGCAGAGCCTTATTTAGATAGGTTAGGTAGGGGAGTGACTTATGTGGGTGAAGGAGAGTTAGCGAGAATGGTCAAAATTTGTCATAACCTCCTATTAGGTGTCTATTCTCAATGCTTAGCAGAAATTACTGTTCTAGCCGAGAAGGGAGGAGTCCCTCGACATGCTACCTTAGATTTTATAAATAATAGCGTTATGGGCTCAATGTTTTCTCAGTACAAGACACCAGCTTTTGTCACTCTGGATATGACACCAACATTTACTCCAGCCCTATTAAGAAAGGATCTAGATCTTGGATTAAAGGCTGGAGAAAGTCTTGGTGTTGATTTACCAGTAACCGCTACTACTCGAGAAATGGTTCAAAGAACTATTGACGCAGGTCATGACAATACAGACTTTCTAGTTCTGCTAGAAGAGCAAGCCAAAGCTTCAGGCTTAGAGCTAAGTCCTGAAGATACCGAAGTAAGCGATGGCCTTTAAAAATAGCTATTCTTGAAAAAGAAAAATAATAGATTTCCTTTTTTGATGATTGGCCCTGGCCTGTTGCTTGCAGCAACAGGAGTTGGTGGCGCTGATATGGCAACAGGATCTATTGTAGGTAGCTTGGTTGGAACTTCAATTCTCTGGGCGGTAATACTCGGAGCATTAATGAAGTTTGTTATAACAGAGGGATTAGCTAGATGGCAAATAGCGACAGGTGAGACTTTTCTTGAAGGTGTCAGACATCGCTTTGGCCCTTTTGCAATTTGGCTCTTTATTCCTTATCTTTTGCTTTGGTCTTTTTTTGTTGGCTTAGCAATGATGAGCTCTTGTGGAATTGCTCTTTATGCGCTGTTTCCGATTTTTGATAATCCTGAGTCTGGTAAAAATTTTTTTGCAATAATTAGCAGTATAATTGGATTATTTTTAGTAATGAAAGGCGGCTATCCTTTGTTTGAAAAGATGATGAGATTTTTTGTAGCTATTATGTTTATAACAGTAGTGTTAACAGCTATCTCTATTTGGCCTAATACAAGTGACATTCTAAGAGGTCTCTTTATTCCTAATGTAACTAGCTTGGATGGCGAGAGTCTAACCTGGACTGTGGCATTAATAGGTGGGATTGGAGCCTCACTAACTGTTCTTTCTTACGGATACTGGTTAAGAGAAGAAGAGAAGGTACAGGAAAGTAACTTGTGGTCATGTAGAGTTGATTTAGGTATTGGATGGTCAATGACAGCTTTATTTGGTATTTGTATGGTAATTGTTGGAAGTGAAGTTAAATTAGAAGGTAGCGGAGCAACATTATTAGTTAATCTTTTTGAAACACTAAAGAGTAGTATTGGAGAAGTTGGGAGTTGGATATTTCTAATTGGAGCTACTGGAACCGTATTTAGCAGTCTGTTGGGAGTTTGGCAGTCTGTTCCTTATCTTTTTGCTAATTCTTATGGGCTTGCTTCTATTAAGTCGAAAAAAAAATATAATCAAGATATAGATGCGTCATCAAAATTATATAGATATTTTCTATTTGCATTGGCCTTTGTCCCAATGATTGGTTTATTTTTTACGTATCAGCAGATTCAAAAAATTTATACTATCACAGGCGCTCTCTTCTTCCCTTTTTTAGCTTTGGCATTGCTAATAATGAATAGTAGAGCTGAATGGGTGGGGGAGAAAAATAAAAATAAAACTATTACTTCTCTTATATTGCTAGGTATATTATTTTTCTTCTCATTTATTGCTTTCCAAAGATTTTTTTAATTGAATTTATTTTTTTATCATGTTTTATAAACCAGAGAATGGTCATAATCTTCCTAGAAACCCTTTGCAAGCATGTGTTGTTCCTAGGCCTATAGGCTGGATCTCAACGATTGGAAAGTCAGGTGCCTTAAATCTTGCACCATTCAGTCATTTTAATTTTGTTAGTATTTCACCGCCAATAGTGATGTATAGTTGTAGCGGCTATCATGTAGATGGAGATGAAAAAGATAGTGCACTTAATGCTAAAGAGACAGGAGAGTTTGTTTATAATATGGCAACTTGGAGTACGAGAGAGGCTATGAACTTGAGTTCTAAATCTTTTAAAAGAAATGAAGATGAATTTTCCTTTTCTGGTTTAACTAAAGTATCTTCAGAGGTAGTAAAGCCCCCAAGAGTTGGAGAATCTCCTATAAGCTTAGAGTGTAAAACTTGGAAATGTATCGAACTACCAGAAGCGCCAGACAAATCGAAAACTATTTTAGTTTTAGGAAAGGTTGTTGGAGTACATATTAAGGATGATGTAATTAAAGATGGTTTTGTAGATACTGTAAAGATTAAGCCATTAGCAAGACTTGGATATAAGGATTATGCTATTGTTGATAAAGCATTTAGTATCGATAGACCCGATTAGTATTTATGGAGATTTGATTGAATATGTTAGCTAAGAAGAAAAATACTTTATTTACCTTATTATTAATTTTTTGCCTGCCTATAAATTATTTGTCTGCTGAAGGGTATTATGAGGGCGAGACTATTACTTTAATTATGGGTTTAGATGCTTCTGCTGGAGGCACTACAGTTGGTCGTTTGATGGCAAAGCATTTAGAAGTGAATTTACCGGGCAACCCAACTGTCATTGTAAGAAATATGCCTGGTGCTTCAATGATTTCCGCACATATCTATGTCTTACTTAAAGCTCCAAGAGATGGAACAACACTTTATTATGGACCACGATCTTCTCTGGGAGAGCTTCTTGAGTTTCCTGGCCATTCATTCAAATATAATCAATTTACTTCGTTAGGAGGAGTTCAGTTAGCACCTCTAGTTACTTACACAAGAAAGGATATGCTTGATGGAGGGATTCAGAAACCAAGTGATGTATTAAAAGCCGAAGATCTAGTTTTTGGCGGTATTTCTGCCGAACACGGCAGGATGATTGCAAGTACATTAGGCTTGGATTTATTAGGTGTGAATTATCATTTTGTTGGAGGTTACCCTGGAAGTGGAAGGATCAGAGCGGCAGTTTTGAGTGGTGAGGTTAATATGGCAACTGATGCGGCTCACGCGTATCTGAATGAAGCAGTTCCACTTCTTGAACAGCAGGATTTAAATGCTCCTCTATTTTCTCTTCCCTTGATCAATGATGAGGGTAATTTAGTCAAGAGTCAGCTAGTTCCAGATATTCCTACTATTAATGAGCTGTATACTGAAATTAACGGGGTAGAGCCTTCGGGGATTAATTGGGATGCAATTAGAACTATGCTTGAAATTGATCAAACTATGCAACATGTTTTTTTAGGCCCACCACGAATGAATAGAGAGGCGATTGAAGAGATTAGGAGTGTACTTCCACCTATGATGGCTTCACCTCAGTTTATCGAAGAAGCAGTTCGTATCCTAAGCTATGCGCCTGTATCAGTTAGCTATGAAAGGCAAGAAAATATTTTTGATGCTACTGCGGAAGTGAGACCTGAAGTTAAGGAATATATCGAAGAGCAAATTGCAAGAAATAATGGTTTTTAGTCAAAACTATTTGGTGTGTCAACAACTAGATCGCCAGTGACTGGCCAACCATCTTCCCATTTAAGTAAATTTGCCCCTAGTTTAGAGTTTCCATTTTGTGACCCATCATAATAATGAAAAGTTACTATTTCAGTAGAGCCTCCAAAAGCAGTAATTTTATCTTGTATCCAATTATTTATTGTGACGCCATTTATATCAGTTATACCTACATGACCAGGACCAATAATCCTTGACTCTCCTCTCGAAAGATCAAAATCAGAGCCACCACCATCAATCATCGAGACCCCATTCTTATCAAGATAAGGTCCGGTTATAGTTGACGATCTCCCAACTTTTACTTTATAGGTAGAATCTAGATCGCTACAACAGCTCCCAAAATTTACAAACAAATAATAAAAACTTCCATTTTTATGCAAGTATGCAGCCTCAATACCCGTTAATTTGTTTTGTGGGTTAGGGTCATTCTCCCCTAAATTATTTGCAATTTTTGTAAAGCGTGAAGACTCTTGATTAGTGGAGGTCAAATTTGGTGAATTTGCTAGTTTTTTTGTTCCATCATTAAGATCAGCTATGTAAATACCACCTGCATGAGAACCAAATATCAAATAAAAATTTGTTCCATCTTCAAAGATCGAAGGATCCATAGTTCTTGGTGTTTCTGGCCCTTCTCCAACTGACTGTAAAATAATACCCTCATCAAGCCAGTTAGGCGCCCCTATTGATCCAACATTTTCTGCAAATCCTATTGCATCTTTAACTCCTAATGTCTCATGTTCATCGTAAGCCGTAAAAAATATAAATTCACCATTCTTAGTAATAGAAGGAGCATCAAACTCACCTGTAGCATTCCATGTTTGTATAGAAGTCCACCAGCTTTGTGCTAAAGCATCTGCACCAATCGATATTTTTTTACTCACTGTCCCAAGAGTTAATCCTGAAAAGATCAGTTCATATGTATTGATAGCATCTGAGTTTTGACCAGAAGCATAACCATAAACTTTTTTGGGGATACCTGTAACAAAAAATTGACTTGGATCATGTACTAATTCTATTGGTCGGTCGCGGGTTGTGCTACTAAAAGTATCACCCACCCCACCAATGGTTAAAATGGTATTTGTAATAGTTTCTAAAGATGAAGAACTAGTATGCCTAACAGTTATTGTCTGTCCATTAGTCACAGTCCCAGCTGATGCTATATATGCTCCACCTGCAATGCTATAAGTGCCTCCTGTAATACTAATATTAGTTGCAGTATTAATACCTACTACGGTAATACTATTAGAGGTAATAACTTGATCTCTTCTAACATCATTTTGATCGGTGAAATTAAATGTACTAGGTGTAGTGTCTGTTGCTGGTGTAATGATGTTACCTGAAGAAGAAGTAGAACCTCCTCCTCCGCCGCATGATGATAGGATGAAAATTAATAAAAAATAACTTTTTTTAAAATATTAACCAATCAGGAAAACCACTAATATTATCTTGAAACCACATGCCTAGAAGAGAAGGATAAAACAGAATCCCCATTATTTCACCATAGAATAAAACAACAATTCCCCAACATGTCATTGCATAACTAACCGCTAATTTTTTACTATATTTTCCCCACCTAATAAGATATATACCAATAAAAAGAGGAAGTGCAATTTTTTGACCAACTAAAATAGTAGTTATAATTATCCCAGCAAGATATGCAAAAAAGACGATAGCTTTACCAAACCAAGCATTTTTATAAGAATTACTAAAAGTTTTTTTCCAGCTACCAAGTATATTCTTTTGTGCTAACACTTTTTTAAGATCGAAAAAGGCTAAAACAGCTGAAAGCACTGTACCTGGGATACAAACCAATAGTGGAATTTGTCTTACAGGAGGAGGCCACTCCAAGGAGGCTATTGCTGCTGAAGAAAAAACAATAACTAAACCTAATGAGATGAATAGAGAGACTAAGGGGTTCTTAATTTTTTCTTTAGAACTTTCTTGGGTCTTGGTTTCTTTTTTATTAAATCCACGAGCAGCAAAAAATAAAGTTATAACAGTGATAATCATCAATATAATAACAATAGGCCGATTGAGCCATCCCACCCCTTGATAAACACTAACGCTAATCTGGTAGTAGCCTTCAAGGATACCACCTAGAACAAGTGCTAAGACAACTGGAGGTCTAGGCCAATTACCCTTTTTCATTAAAAATCCTATTACGCCAAAAAAAGTACAGCTTATCCAATCACCAAGAGATGCTCCCCCTAGCCAAGCACCCATAAATATGAAGAGCACAACTCCAGGTACTATCAAGTGTCCTGGCATAAGAGCTAATTTCACGACATGCTGAATAATACCTAATAAGATTAAGGTAGCTATAACACTAGCAATAGCAATCATCCAAACGAAGCTAAAAGTCATATTAAGATTTTCGTCAAGCATTGATGGCCCTGGCCTTAGCCCAAGCATTAGTAGGGCGCCCATTAAAACTGCAGTACCAACACTACCTGGGATCCCCATGGTTAAAGTAGGGATTAGCGCCCCTCCCCTTAATGCATTATTTGCAGCTTCAGGAGCAAGTACGCCTCTAATATCTCCATCACCAAATTTAGTTTGATCTTTGGAGCTTTGCTTAGCATGGCCGTAAGTTACCCAACCAACTATTGAAGCACCCAAACCTGGCAACATGCCAATATAAGCACCTATCACACTACAACGAATCACTAGCCACCATCTTTTTAGTGCATCATTGACTCCCTGCATTAATCCAGCACGTGTATCAGAAGATTCTCCTGTTCTAGTTATAGAAACATTTTTTATTGCAAGTTCCATAATTTCAGGAATAGCAAATAGACCTAATAGCACTGGTATTAGAGGGAGCTGATCAAGTAAGTATAAAGTTCCAAATGTATAACGAGGTATGGCTAGAGACTCAGGAAAGCCTACAAGTGCAAGTAGTAAACCGAACATTGCTGCAGTAACGCCTTTTAAGATCGAGCTACCCGCTAGTGACCCCACCATTGTCAATCCAAGTACACCAAGCATAAAAGTTTCAGGAGATTCAAATGCTAATATAATTGGAAGTATCAAAGGCAAAGAAACCCCTAGTGCAGCAGCTCCAAAAACTCCACCAATAGCTGATGATGTAAATGCGGCACCAAGCGCTCTAGCAGATTGACCCTGTTTAGCCAATGGGTATCCATCTATGACAGTTGCTTGTGATGCGGCAGTACTCGGTATACCTAGGAGTATTGAGGTAATAGCTCCACTAGTTGATGTAGATGCCCAAGAAGAGATTAGTAATGCAAAAGCCGCTATTGGTTCCATACTAAAGGTAAATGGAAGAAGGAGTACAAGCCCTATTGCACCTCCAAGACCAGGTATTGCTCCAAGCCAAATTCCAACTAAACACCCTAAAATAAAATAGCCAATTACGTCTAACTGGAATATTAAACCCAAACCTGATAATAATGCTTCAATCATTAACTTTCCTTATATGCTCAGGCCGTGGATAATAACATTACTTAGGAGGTATTTGTATGGCTTATAATCATAATTCGTTAAAAGTAATATTATCGTTAAAGACCGCTAATCAAATTATTAATGAAGGCTTTAAAATTGCACGTGAGTATAATATTAATCCGTTAGCTATTGTTGTGCTTGATTCTGGCGGGCATCAAATCTCCTCTCAAAGAGAAGATGGTGCGGGAATTATACGGATTGAGATTTCTATAGCTAAATCATATGGAGCTCTGGGAATGGGGAGCTCTTCAAGAGGCATAGGTATTGGTCTCAGCAAAAAACCAGTTTTTGCTACTGCTTTATCTAGTATTTCGGGTGGAAAGTTTGCAACTGCAGCTGGTGGTGTTCTTATTCTTGATGATAAAAAACAGGTAATTGGAGCAGTTGGGGTAAGTGGTGATACATCAGAAAGGGATGAGTTTGTTGCAATATCTGCGATTAAGTCAGTAGGTTTTTTATGCGATCCTGAAAAACCTGATGATGATTGGGATAAGTAATTTTTTATTATGGCTAGAAAAAAATTCATTAAATCATCAGGTAGAGTTATTTCTTTAGAGTTTGATTCGAAATTACTATCGGATAACCCTTTAGGTGACCCTAGTTTGAGACAGATCCATATTTGGCTCCCACCTCAATATGATCAATCTAAGGGTATAAAGATGGGAAAAAGATTTCCAGTGTTATTTGATTTAGCTGGTTATGCTGGTTCGGGGTTATCTCATACTAACTGGAAAAGTTTTGATGAAAACATTCCAGAAAGAGCTGCGCGTATATTGTATGAAAAAAAGCTAGATCCTTTTATTGTTGTTTTTCCAGATTGTTTTACCTCTTTGGGGGGAAATCAATATATAAATTCAATTGCAGTTGGAGCATATGCCGATTATTTAACTAAGGAATTGATTCCACTGATTGATAAAGAGTTCAGAACAAAAGCTTCTAGAAATCATCGTGGATGTTTTGGAAAATCTTCAGGAGGTTATGGAGCAATGGTTCATGGTATGAAATATTCTAATCATTGGGGAGCAATAGCGAATCATTCTGGAGATTCATATTTTGATTTTGTTTATAGATCAGAGTGGCCAAAAACACTTACTCATTTAGGTCAGTACAAAAGTAGAAAAAGAACTAATGATGCAGTGAGTACTATTTCAGATATAGATTGCCTAGAAGATGGTATAGATGATGGGAGAATCAAAAAATTTTTAAAGACAGTTTGGAATAAGCAAAAATTGAGTTCCAATGATCTTCATTGTTTAATGAATTTAGCTATGGCAGCTACTTATGATCCTGATATTTCTGCTCCAAATAATTTTAAAGTACCATTCAACTTAGAGACTGGTGAGATTATACCTAGTAGATGGAAAAGGTGGCTAAAGCATGATCCTATAAATCTGGTTAATAGATATGCAGAGAATCTAAAAAGCCTTAGGGGTATTTTTATTGATTGTGGTTGGAAAGATCAGTATCACATTCACTATGGCACTAGGATACTTTCTAAGAGAATGAGAAGTCTGAAGGTACCACATATTTATGAGGAGTTTAATGATACACATTCAGGAATTGATTATAGACTAGATGTTAGCATTCCTTATCTATTGAAAGCTCTTAGTTAGAGGCATTTTCAATTCTATTTTTCGTATCAAGAATTAATTCATCTAACCATAACTGGAATTCATCAGGTGCTACCCAAGGATGAGCTTCACTATCTTTCCTATTTTTTAATCGCTCAGCCCTTGCAAATAGATCATCAGAAGTACTTGCATGAATGTCGTAGTGGTTAACAACTTGAACCTCTATATCTGGAATTAATTTTATTCTCTCAAGATCAGCTAGAAATTCTTTCATGGCATCAAGATCTTCAGTTCTTAAAGCGGGTCCACCATGAAAATAGGCTTTATATTCTGTCCCATTATCAAATACAGAGAATATGATAGATATAGTTCCTGGTGTATGCCCAGGAGTGATCTCAAAGGCAAGTTTAGTATTTCCAAGTATCAATTCATCACCTTCTTTGATAACAAAATCTCTTCTAGGTGCGTATTCCCCAAAATCTCTTTCAATCATTAACCAATCTTCTTCTGCTGCACCAAATTGAGCATTAAGAATTTTTTGTAAAGCAGGAGCACCTCCATAGTGATCTCTATGGCCTTGAAGTATTAGAACGTACTTTATATTTTTTGGCTCAAGACCAACTTTTATTATGTTATCGAGTAAATATTCTGTATAGCCGTCATTATCCCACATTGTGTCTATTAAGATTAATCCATCGCTAGTTTCTATAACATAACTAGCTACTTCTCCTTGACCAACAAAAAAAAGATTATCAAAAACTTGAAAAGGCTCTCTAGCCATAAGGCTTAGGTCATTTCTAGGATTAATCCTTTGAGGCGGTTGTCCAAATGAAGAGTTTAAAAATAGTAGAGCAATAATAGCTATAGAGAGAGAATTGAGATTTTTGATAAACATAATTAATTACCCCTTAATCATTTTTAAAACTTATTTCTGATTATCGTCCCACTTACTTATGATTGCATCAAATACTGGTCTTTTTCTTTCATTGGGAGTTTTTTCAGATTTACCTATATGTATGAATCCGATTATATCAATAAAATCTTCATGACCGAGAATTTGTTTTACTTCTTTTGAATACGCAGCCCAGCCAGTCAACCATTGCGCTCCATAATTTAGAGCGTGAGAAGCAATTAGAATATTTTGGCATACAGCTGCTGAGGATAGTTTTTGCTCAAGCTCAGGTATTTTATCAAATCTATTATTATCTGGATAAGAGGTGACTATCAAAAGTAACGGCGATAAGGAGGGTTTATCAATCTCAATTTGAATTCTTTTTTCACTCGCCTCAGGGTTATTTTTTTTGAAAACCCCTCCAATAACTTTACCAAGACTAGATTGAGATCTCTTATTGAGTATTTGTATCCTCCAAGGCTCAATTCTTCCGTGATCTGGGACCCTTATAGCGGCATTTAAGATTATCTCTAGCTCTTCTTTATTAGGCCCTGGCTCAATCAGATTTTTTGCTAACACGGATCTACGAGTTAATAAGTGATTTATAGTCGAATTTTTCATAAATACTTTTTTGTTAAAACACTCTAATATTATTAAACAAAATGATGAAAAAACAATATTTTTTTTTGTTTAAGTAATTTTTATCTTTTTATTTGTGTAATTTTTTTCAATAAAGAGAGACAGGCAGTCATATTTATGTAGAATTAGTATTAATGCTTGGACTAGGGAATCAATCATGGCGTATGAATTAATCGGAAAAGATTTTATTCCTCCTGATATACATGGGAAGGTCACAGGTAAGGCAAAGTTTGCTGAAGATTTTCGTCTTGAGGGAATGGTTTTTTGCAGATTACTTACTAGTTCCGTTCCTCACGCAAAAATATCTAATATAGATTATTCTGAAGCGTTAGCTATGGAAGGCGTTTTAGGGGTGTTGACTGCTGACGAAGTCCCAGAGCAGAGTAATGTAGTTGAGCCAATTTTAACTAATGAGCCTTTATATGTAGGTGATCCAATCCTTGCGGTAGCAGCAACTAGTGAGGCTATTGCACAAAATGCAATTGATAGCATTCAGATTAATTATGATATATTGCCTTTTACTGTAGACCCGCTTGAAAGCTTATATCCAGGAGGTCCTGACGCAAGATCTGATGGAAATACAATGAGCTTTTCTAGGCCGCGTTCGATTATCTCTCACAAATGGACAGCAAGGGACTTTATAAGCGTTGATGAAAATACTTTACCTATGGGTGAAGCTACAGAGACATGGAGCTTTGGAGATATTCAATCTAGTTTTGACTCCTCCGATTTAATTCTTGATGAGACATTTGTTACTGCTGGTAATTCACATTTATGTATGGAGCCAAGGACAACTATGGCTAATTGGGAGAATAATAAATGTTTTATTTATGGCTCTACCCAAAGCCAGTCAGCAGTTATGCCAGGTCTAGCAAGTTTTTTGGGAATAGATATTGAAAATTTAGTTTATATAGGTGAGTTTTGTGGGGGAGGTTTTGGCTCAAAGTCAAATCCATATTCTACAATGGCTATTCCTGCGTTTATGTCAAAAAAGATTCAAAGACCAGTAATGATGCGAATTAGTCGAGCAGAAGAATTTTATATTGGTAGAGCAAGGCCAGGCTTCCAAGGAAGGGTGAAGTTAGGCTTTCGAAGTGATGGTAGAATGGTTGCCGCTGATCTTTTTGTTGTTCAAGAAAATGGACCATACAGAGGTTTTGATGATTTTGATGCCGCAGCTTCTGCGATTTCTTTATTGTATCAACCAGAAGCTTTAAGGATGCAGGCAGTGCCTGTTGAGACAAATACACCACCAAGAGCAGCTATGAGGGGCCCAGGCGAGAATCAAATTGCAGCCGCAGTAGAGCCACTAATTGATAAAGCTGCAAAGCAGCTTAATATTGATAGAGTAGAGATCAGAAGAATTAATGCAGCAGATAATGATGCTAAATACTATTCAGACCAAGGACCTGTCACAAGTGCTTATCAAGCTGAATGTTTAGATAAAGGCTTATCTATGTGGAATGAGATAAAGCTAAGAAGCGGTCAAAAGAATGGCTCAAAAGTGCGTGGTGTTGGTGTTGGTCAGGGGTTTCATCCTGCTGGTAGAAATGGTTATGATGGCTTGATTAGAATTACGCCTGATGGGAAGTTGCATATTCATAGTGGCGTTGGAAATTTAGGAACATATTCTCATACATCAACTTCAAGAGTGGCAGCAGAGGTGCTTAAATATAATTGGGATAATTGTGTTGTTGTTAGAGGGGATAGCAGAAAGCATCTTGCTTGGAGCCCAACTCAAAGTGGGAGTAATACATCTTTCACTACCACTCGTCAAAGCTATGTTGCTGCAGTTGACGCTCTTGAGAAGATAAAAGAAATTGCTACTCTTGATATGGGAGGGTCTATCGAAGATTATGATATATCAGGAGAAGAGGTTTTTCTTATATCAGACCCAACAAAAAGAATAAAATTTTCCACTATTGCCCAAAGAGCAATTGAGATTGGTGGTAAGTACTCTGGATATGATATGCCAGATGATTTACACCCTATCACTAAGTCTTCTGTTTCTGGTTTAGCAGGAACTGGTTTAATTGGAGTATCAAAAGATAATTTATATAGAAATGGCTTGGTTGCTGGAATAGCTGTCGGTTTTATTGAAATAGAGCTAGATACTGAAACTGGTAAGTTCGAAATATTAGATTATTTAGGAGTTTCTGACTGTGGAACTGTTCTTCATCCAAAAGGATTATCTACGCAGATAAGTGGAGGGGCGGTTCAAGGTTTTGGTTTAGCAGCTTTTGAAAAGCATATCTTTGATCCTCAGAATGGCCTTCCAGGTAATCTAGGTTTTTTAGATCATAAGCCACCTACTTATTTAGATGTGCCTTCTGTTATGAATACAGCTGCAGCTGAGGTTGAGGATCCGCAGAATCCTGTTGGTGCTAAGGGAATGGGTGAGCCAGTCCAAGGTTGTGCTGCTGCAGCTTTAGTTTGTGCTATTTCAGATGCATTAGGTGGGCACTATTTTAATCGAGTTCCAATAACTCCAGATATGATTGTTAATGCAGTCTCTGGTCGAGAGCAGTCACATGGCCCTCTTGATGTAAATACCGCTTAATTAATGGTTTTTAAATTATGTTTGAAAAAAATAAAATTTTAGAAAAAAATAGGTCATCAAGAAGAGCTTTTATTAAAGGCGTTATAGCTTCTGGTACAGCAGTTTCATCAAGCGGTTATATTTTTGGAAGTCTGGCAGGCTGCTCTCCTGATCAGTCTGTTTTAGGCTCGGTGGAGCGATTAGTTTCTTTAAATGTCAATGGCCAGACTCGCAGGGTAGATGTTCTTCCTAATGAAACTCTTGCTATGACTCTAAGGTATAAGCTTGGCTTGACTGGTACAAAGTTAGGTTGTGATAGAGGAGAGTGCGGAGCATGTACTTTGCTAGTTGATGGGGTACCAAATTATTCATGTTCTACACTTACTCATTCTGTAAGAGATAAGCAAGTTACTTCTATAGAAGGTTTGCAAGGCCCTAATGGGGAGCTACACCCTGTTCAGCAAGCAATGATAGATGAGCTTGGGCCTCAGTGTGGTTTTTGTACTCCAGGCCAGATTATGTCAGCTGTTGCGTTGCTTGAATCAAATCCAAATCCCTCAAGGGATGAAGCTCGTCAGGCCATGTCAGGAAACTTATGTAGGTGTGGCGCATATGATCATTACTTAAACTCAGTTATGAAAGCCGCAGAGAGAAGCTGATGTCAAAAGATATGATGCAAAGTTTTGAGCTATTTCAGCCTGATAATCTGGATGATGCTATAAATCTTTTAGATAGATTTAGAGGAGATAGTTGGGTTTTAGCTGGAGGTCACGATACATTTTCTTGGTTCAAAGATCGAGCTAAGTATGCACCAAATGTAATTGATTTGAATAATATTGATGAATTAAAAGGCATTACTGAAACTAATAGAGGTCTTGAAATTGGCGCGTTAACCTCTCTAACTGAGATTGTATCTAACCCAATAATTAAAAGTAATTTTTCCTTGCTAAGTGATGCTGCAGGAAAAGTAGCAAGTCCACAGATTAGGAATACTGGCACCATAGGTGGAAATTTAAATCAAGATGCAAGATGTTGGTATTACCGCTACGGAGTAGACTGCTACAGAGCTGGAGGGAATTCTTGTTATGCGGATACTCCTCAAGGCCAAAATAGAGAGCATTGCCTTTGGGGAGCAGATCGTTGTGTGGCTGTCTCACCATCAGATACTGCTTCTGCAATGGTTGCCCTAGACGCACTAATGGTAATAAGAGGTCCTGATGGAGAGAAAGAGGTTCCTGCTGAAGATTTCTTTATTGGGCCAGATATAGACATAGAAAGAATGACAATTATTCAATCCGGGGAGATTTTAGCTAGAGTTATTCTTCCTACTGATTGGTCAGGTGCTACTTTCTATTTTGAAAAAGTATCAGATAGGAATACTTGGGATTTTTCACTTGTTAACGTAGCTGCAGCTATGATTATTGAAAATAATGTTATTAAAGATATTCGTATCGTAGCTGGTGCTGTTCAGTGCACGCCAAGAAGGCTATCGGTTGTTGAGCAGGTAGTAAAGGGAAGCCCAAAGAATGATGATACTGCTAGCTTAGCAGGCCAAGCAGCGATAAGAGGAGCAACACCTCTTAATTATAATCATTTTAAGATTCCTCTTTTAGAAAATCTTGTAAAAAGAGCGATAAGAGACGCGTAGATATTTGATTGAATGGAAGTCCTACGTTTTAGTACTAATATATGGGGTCAAAAAATAATCCAAGGAGCTTCTTGGGACTTAATCCCTCTTTTCTTTTTTTTTGCAGTCATGGTCATTATCATTCATGCTATTTTGAGATGGTTTCTAATTAAGCGAAAATAGTTTTTTGGAATTTCTGATGACAAAAAAAAATAATGAATTAGGCAGAGTTATGTTTTTAAAGCATAGTCTTATCGATCGCGTCATTCATTGGTTATTTGCTATTTGTACTTTTGTTTTAATTATTACTAGTTTTTTTCCTATTTTAGGCTTTAATTTTTCTTGGTTATTTATCCACTGGTTTTCAGGGCTAGTTCTAGTTTTTTTAGTAATATTTCACAGCTTAAGGGTAATATTTTTTCAACAATTGCAATCAATGTTTATAAGCAAGTCAGAGCTGATAAATTTTGTAAAATCTTTATTATTATTTTTTAAATCATTTAAGAGTTTTAGATATAGATCCGGGAAATATTCTTTATCGTCTAAACTAGTCCATCATATTTTCACCTTGTTTATTTTGATAACTATTGCAACCGGTCTATTAATGATGATAAAAATAGACTCTCCATTTTGGGATGGAAATTTATATTTTTTTTCAGAAGGATTGTGGGGATTGATATATACCTTTCATGATATTGGGGCATTATTTCTGCTAACCATCGTCATTATTCATGTCTATTTTGGTATAGTAAGAATAAGATTACTTAAGTCAATGGTAACTGGTTGGATATCAAAGGATGAGTATGAAAAATATCATGATGAGAATCTATGGAAACCAGATGATTAGTTTAAATAAGGCGAGTTAAGAAATTTTATGTCAGGTAAGAAAAAAAATAATGATTTAGAAGCTCGTATTGATGCAATAGAGTCATGCTATGAATATATGCTTGCATATGCCGCACAAGGAAAAGAGTCAGACAATAGTGGAGGCTCCTCTAGTTCTGATCTAAGGAATTTTTTAGTAGAAATGGAAAAGGCATTAAATGGTCTTGATGTAGTTGTTAGAGATGCTTTTAGTAATTTAGATTCTTTTAGTGATGATTTTTTATTGGCATTTAATCAAGATATTAAAATAACTAGGAGTTTAATCAGTATATTAATTAAAAAAGAGGGAATAAGTTCTCAGTTAGTAGATAATGTTAATGCCTCTATTCACTTAAGGGCTCTTCTAACGGATTTATTTATTATTGATGAAATATTAGGGAGTAAGTGAAAATTATGAAATTTTTTTTTATATTATTATTATTTTATTTTAGTAGTATCTTTGCTCAAGATAGATTCGCACAAGTTCAAATAGAGACAATCTCAGTATCAGAAGGCGTTTATATGTTGATTGGAGCTGGAGGGAATATTGGTCTTAGTATAGGAGAAGATGGTATTTTTATGATTGATGATCAGTATGCCCCTTTAAGTGAAAAAATCTTATCTGCTGTATCTGATATTGATGATAGAGAAATAAAATTTTTAGTTAATACTCATTATCATGGAGATCATACTGGAGGTAATGAGGCTATAGGTGAACAAGGAGCTTTAATTATTGCTCATGAAAATGTTAGAGAAAGAATGAGCACTGATCAATTTAGAGCTATTTTTGATCAAACTATTCCAGCTTCTTCAGATGCATCGCTTCCAGTAGTGACGTTTACAGATGAGTTAACTTTTCATTGGAATGAAGACACAATCAGAGTAATCCATGTAGCTCCAGCTCATACCGATGGGGATTCTATTCTACATTTTGAGAAGGCTAATGTTATTCATATGGGAGATAATTTTTTTAATGGTTATTATCCATTTATTGATGTTGGCAGCGGCGGTGATATAAACGGAATAATATCAGCTGGTTATCAAGCTTTATCTTTAGCAAATGGGAATACTAAAATAATTCCTGGCCATGGTCCATTATCAGATGCTATTGGCTTAAGCTCTTGGCTAGATATGCTCAAAGTAGCTAGAACAAATATGCAAAATCTAATTAATCAGGGGCTGTCAGAAGATCAGGCTTTAGCAGCTAGACCAACTAGTGAGTTTGATGATAGTTATGGAGGAGGCTTTATGAATCCAGAGAATTTTAATAGGCTCCTTTATCAGAGTCTTAGCAATTAAGGGGATTATCTTTTGAATAAATACCGGTTAATGCCAACCGCAGAAACCGGCATTTAGTCAATAAAAAATTAATATTATCTTCTGTTTCCTTCGAAATTGATTTCGATTTCAACTGGTGTTCCTGGTCTTGCAAAATTAAAATCCTGAGGGTTTATAATCATGTTACCTTCGAAGCCAGCTTTATAAACAGTCATACCCATCTGCATTCCTGAGCCTTGCCCTATTTTGTTAATAGGTAATGAAATTGATCGAGTAACTCCATTCATGGTTAGGTTACCATTTAAAGTTCCGCCTTGGCCATCACCCTCGTAACTAGTACTTGAAAAAGTAGCTGTTGGATGTTCAGCGGCATTCATATAGTTTGGACCCTGAAGATGCTCATCTCGAAGAGAATGATTAGAGTCACTACTTGTCATATCAATCACTATCTCAACAGAAGCAGAAGAGGGGTCATTCTCATCCCAGTAAAAACTTCCATCAAAAGTATTAAATCTTCCAGTTAGCATACTAAATCCCTGGTGACTTGTTTTCCATAAGATTGATGCATGCTGTCCTCCAATATCTATATCATATTCTTCTGCAATAGTATAAGTAATAGAGGTTATACCCATTGATATTAGAAATATTGTTAAAACTTTTTTTATATTTATCATAAAAATTCCTTAGTTAATTTGTTGAATACGTAACGATCATCTCATATCCTTAGCAATAGATTAATATTTTTTGGAGAAAAAATTGAAAAAATTGATTTGGGACTTGCCACTTAGGCTATTTCATTGGCTTTTAGTGATTCTTATTGGACTTGCTTGGTATACAGTTGAGATTTCTGGGGATATGGATTTACATATGCTTGCTGGACAGGGCATACTCGCGCTTCTTATTTTTAGAATTTTTTGGGGATTTCTTGGCACAAAACACTCTTTATTTAAGAACTTTCTATTCGGTATTCCAGAGATTTTTTCTTACATAAAGAATATTTTTTCATCTAGTTCTAGGAAGTACATAGGCCACAACCCCCTAGGATCTATCGCTGTATTTATTATTTTATCTTTGTTGTTATTCCAAACAGTTACAGGGCTTTTTGCTACTGATTATGATGGTTACTTTAAGGGACCATTAAATGATCTTATTTCATCTGCTACAGGAAACTCTATCACCGGGCTTCACCATGAAAATTTTGAGATATTCATTACTAGTATAATTTTCATTCATATTTTTGCTATTTTCTTCCATCTACTGGTTAAGAAAGAAAATTTAATATTTCCAATGTTTTCTGGAAAAAAGGCAGATATAGATGCAAATGAAGAAATAAAAGATCCAAAAACTCTTAAAGCTTTAATTTCATTCATAGCAGCATCAATTATCGTTCTACTGCTAGTAAATATAATATAAGAGTATATTAATACTAATCGTTTCTTATTCTATATGGCCTATGGCAAGCTCCACAATTGCTTCCAAGCTCTTGAGCAGCAGTTTGAGCAGCTACAAAACCACCTGTCATTGCCAGTTGATTTACTTCTGCAGTAGCAGTTTTTAAATTATTAGCTTTTTCTAAAAAATCATCCCAGTTTGACCAGATATCAGGAGAGGCAAAGCTATTTGGGTATGAATCTCTACTAGAGCCTTCGATAAATCCATCTACTAACATATTTACAGCAGCGTCAAGATCGTTTGCATCTTTTGCAAACTTTTCTTCATCTATTGCTATTTCCCCATCAGCCATATTTCTGACTGAACCTGATTTATACGCAATGACTTGAAGTAACGCCTGTCTAAATACTATTGCAGCATACTCAGGAGAGTCAGTATCTATAGCAGGTGATTCTTCTATAGCAGAAGTATCGTTTGGTGACTCGGTACAACCCACTATAAAAAAAATAATAAAAAAACTGAAAAAATATTTTAGATGTATCATTATAGGCTCCCTATCAGTTAATAATGAAAAGTCAATCATATCTAACTAAGACTCAATAAAGCAATGGTTGAGTTAAAAATTTTAATATTTTTTTTTGGAGATGTTTATGAGTAGTAGGTTTAAGATTCCTGATATAGATACATTGAATATAGATCAAAAAAAAATAATAAAGAAAATAATTAGTGGTCCTAGGGGAAAGGTCCCTAGTCCTATTTATAAGTGGTTAATTAGGCCAGAATTAGCTGATCGTGCCCAGTTATTAGGTGAGTCACTTAGATATGATAATTCCTTAAAGCCCGAATTTATAGAAATAATTATTCTTTTAGTGGCAAGACATTGGGACGCGAAATATGAATGGGAGTTTCATAAGATAATTGCTTTAGATTTAGGTATTTCTGAAAATTTCATTGATTCAATTAAGCGATATCAGGAGCCAGATTTCTCCAGTGATCATGAAAAATGTATTTATGAATTTACTAATTCATTACTCGAAAGAAAGCTCATAGAGGATGATCTTTATGAAAAATCAATAAATTATTTTAGAGATGAGGGTCTTGTAGAGATAGTCACTTTAGTTGGGTATTACTCACTTATATCAATGACTATAAATGTATTTGAAATACCAGTATCAGGGGAGAAATACGCTAGACTAAATTCTGATTAGTATTTAAGCCTTAACTAATTGTTTATAAATACTTGATTCTCTATAAAAAAAACCTTCTGTGTGAAATGAATCTGGAAGGTCAAAAAAGCAATAATCTAAATGATGGCTAATTTCATGAACTAATGTTCTGATGAATGTTTTAAAGGCAATCACTTGTTTACGTTTTGCTGTTTTCATCCAAAGTGTTATCTTAGCTTTTTTTCTCCCTTCCGCTTGCTCATAAAGCCCATGTAATTCTCCCCAATTATTACTTGGCCTTGAGCTAAGAATTTTGATGTTAATTTTTTGAATTTCTAAAGAATCAGTTATTTGATCTAAGAAAAATTTAATTTTTTTTTCAAGCTTAACTTTATCTTCTTTTTCTAGAAATATTTTTATGTTGGTAATAGATTCTCTCAAAGACATTATATTTTTTAATTTTATTTCTCTTATTTTATCACTTTGACGATAAATTGATTTTTCTTTAGTGTTGAGATTTTTATAATATGAAAAAGGCAATTATTCCTCCGGATTTAATTCAAACCAAGCTGTTAGTGGATTATTGGCAAACAATATATCAGAATTATTTTCTTCAATGACCCATAAACCTAATTCTAGGTCTTTATTTATTTTTTTTATATCCCATGAAAAATACCCTGCAAAAAATCTTATGCTGTTTTCATCATGGTTAAATTCATTAATTAAATTTGTATCAGACAAAAGGTAGACATTATCAAAGATAGGTAGGTAATCATTTATAGGTTCTTTTGGATTATCAATCAGAGCTAATATTTTTGAAGGTTCTTCAGCTCCTCCAAAATAAACATTATGATTATTATATTTTAAATTAGTGGGGATAAGCTCACTTAGATTGACGTTAGTAGGTCTATTTATAGCTATGGCTAAGAAGCCATCATCTTCATTATATACAACTAAAAGAATAGTCTTCTCCAGTGAAGAGTCATCAAGTAGCTTAGAGGCTACAAGGATATTACCACTTTCAATTGCATTAACAGTAGACAGTAAATTTAATACTAAGATAATAAATGGAAAGATATATTTTTTTATAACCATAGCTGTTATGAGAATATGTGTGTTAAGAGCCCATCAGCCAATTTAGGCTCAAACCAAGTTGATTTTGGCGGCATAAGTAAACCTTTATCCGCTACAGACATAAGGTCATCCATAGAAGTTGGGTATAACGCAAAAGCGATTTTATTTTCTCCATTATCCACTCTTCTAATAAGCTCTTTTAAACCTCTATTTCCTCCTACAAAGTCTATTCTTAGATTTGTCCTTGGATCGTCAATACCTAACAAGGGCCCAAGAAGATAATTTTGAAGAATACTCACATCTAGCTTATTAACGGGATCGTTTGGTATTAATTCGTCTTTTATAGAGAGTAAATACCACTGATTTTCAATATACATTCCAAAAGTATTTTTTTTAGTGGGTTTTCTTGCTTTGCCTATTTTTTCTATAATAAATGATTTTGATATTTTGTCTATTAATTGATCTGAAGTATGATGATTTAGATCTTTAACTATTCTATTATAATCAATGATCCTCAATTCATCATGAGGAAAAGAAACTGTAAGAAAGAAATTACTTAAGATATTTTTAATTTCTCCATCTTTCGAAACTCTTGAGGCCGCAGCAGATCTATGATGCCCATCTGCTATATAAATGCATTCCATCAAATTAAAAAAAGAAGAAATTTCTTTAATTTTATTTTCTTCATCTACTTTCCAAATTTTATGTAAGACATTATAGGTATCTTCTACTTCAATTATGGGGAGGCTATTTTTTATTGATTCAAAAATTATTTTTAATCTTTTATCTGATTTATAAGAGCATAATACAGGCCCTGTTTGTGCCATAAGAGATTTAATATTTTTTACTCTATCATTTTCTTTTAATGGCTTCGTTAGTTCATGCTTTCGTATTTTATTATTTTCATAGGCTTCAACAGATGCAACAGCAGCTAGACCAGTTTGCTCATGGCGATCAGAGCGCATACTATAGACATAAAAGCTAGGCTTATCTGTTTGGCGAAGAATACTATCATCTATTAATTTATATAAATTTTCTTTGCCTTTTTCATAAATCTCTTGAGAATATGGATCAACATTTAAGGGGAAGTCTATTTCTGGTCTTGATATGTGTAAAAAATTGGAAGGTTTATTTTTAGCAATATCTAAAGCTTCTTCTCTACTAATGACGTCATACGGAGGGGCTATTACAGATAATGCATCTGAATTATCTGGTCTTAGGGCTCTGAATGGCTTAATTAAAGTGCTCATTTTTGTTATTTTATAGTTATTTTAAATAATTCGATATATTTATCTTTATGGAGGTGTGAATGTCTAAGATAGTAACTAAAGATGAACTATTTGCTATGGTTGGTCATGAATTAGGAGTATCTGATTGGGTGGTAATTAACCAAGATATGATTAATAAATTTGCTGATGTAACAAATGACCACCAATTTATCCATGTTGATCGAAATAAAGCTATCGAAGCAGGGTTTGGAGATACTATTGCTCATGGCATGCTTACGTTATCAATGATTATAGGCTTATCAAACTCATTTAGACCTTCTATCCAAGGGGCTACAATGGTGATCAATTATGGTTTTGATAAAATACGATTTACCAATCAAGTAAAAGTAAATTCTAATATTAGAGCAAGAGCAATTCTTGTAGAGGCTAGAGAGAGAGGGGGAAATATTTTAGTTAAGGCTAAGGTGAAAATAGAAATAGAAGGAGAGGTTAAGCCGGCAGTTATTGCACAGTGGCTTACCATGCACGTAATCTCTTAATAATCCTTTGGTGTAAACCTAATTACGCTAAATACGTTTGTATCTTTAAGAAAGGAGATAATTATGATGTTGAGATTGATTGTTATTACTGTAATCACTTTATTTTTTTCGGCCTGTAGTTCTTACGGCCCATCAAGTAATATTTTTTCTAGGAATGATGCTGGATCCTCTTATGATGTAAACTATGGTGAGATATTATTTATTAAGAAAGTTAAAATAGATGGTAACTCCTCATTCATTGGCACTTGGGGAGGTGCGCAAATAGGAAGAAATGTGGGTCAAAAAGTAGGTGAAAGAAGAACAAACCCTATCGCAGGCACTGTTGGCGCTATAGCTGGAGCTGTTGCTGGAGAGGCTTTAGAGAAGGAGGTTACTTCTAAGTCTGGAATAGAGATTACAGTCAAAATAGATAATGGTAATACTATTGCTATTGTTCAGCCTGATGAGGGTATTTTTAAAGAAGGCGATAGAGTTAGAGTGTTGATTGGACCTAAGGGGCAAGCTAGAGTGGGAGAGTATATTGCCTCTAATTAAAATAATTTAATAAAAAACACCCTATAATAAATTTTTGGCATTAGAATATGAATCAACTTGATTCTAATGTCTTCAAATTAATATGGGACTAGTATTTAATTTAATTTATTTTTTTCTGATTATAATTACCTCGCCTTGGTTAATTTATAGATTATTACTAAGAGGTGATTTCTATAGGGTATTTTATAGGTTCGGCTATAATTTAAAGCCAATAAATAGCTCTTCTATTTGGTTGCATGGAGCATCAGCTGGAGAAATTATTTCTTTAAAAAAATTAGTTGACCTAATAAAAAAAAATGATTCCTCTGAAGAAATAATTATTAGTGTATGCTCATCGTCGGGACTCGAGCTTGCTTATAAAAATTATCCTGATTGTCATATCATTTTTTTCCCTTTTGATTTATCTTTCATTGTTAATTTTTTCATCAAGAATTTAAAGCCTAGATTAGTTATATTAGCTGAGTCTGATTTCTGGCCTAATTTTTTATATTCACTTAGTAGAAAAAAAATCCCAGTTTTCGTTGTTAATGGAAAAATTTCAGAACAATCATTAAGTAAAATTATAAAGACTTATTTATTACTTCCTCTCTTGAGGAACATTTCTTATTTTTGTGTTCAAAAAAATAGCTATAAAAATCGCCTAATTAATTTAGGGGTAGATAAGGAAAGAATAAGTATTACTGGTGATATGAAATATGATTTGATTGATGATTTAATAAATAAAAGTATAGATATCAGAGATCAGCTTAATTATTCAAAGAATAACTTAGTAATTATTGCTGGAAGTATTCATCTAGAAGAAGTAGATCTTTTCCTAGATTCATTAAGCGAATTAGCTATGAGCCAAGAAAATGTAAGAGCAGTTATTGCACCCAGGTATCCTAAGGATTCTAAAAGTATAGAGAGTAAAATTAAAGGCTATAATTTTACCTCAATAAGGAGAACTAAAATGGGGGGAGTATCTAAAGCATTAGGGGATAAAAAAATACTAATTCTTGATACCTTAGGAGAGCTTAGGGATTTTTATGGTATATCAGACATAGCTTTTGTTGGAGGTGCTTTACATTACAGGTCTCGAGACAAAGGAGGGCATAATTTAATGGAGCCAGCCATTCTAGGGATACCCGTTATTTTTGGCCCACATAATTATAGCTTTGAAGAAGTTGGTAATAATTTGATTGATGCAGGAGGAGGATATAAAGTATATGATGTAAAGAGCCTGAAAAAAGCTTTTACCAGATTAGTAAATGACGATAAACTTCGTCTAGATTCAGGGAAAAGAGCTAAAGAAGTGGTTTTAGAAGGGCAGGGAGCCTCACAAGCTAATTTTAGGATATTAAAAGGAATGAATTTATTGTGATAAAAAAAAATCATGTTCAGGTAGGTGATATTGATTGTGGCTCAGATCAACTTTTTTTAATTTGTGGACCTTGCGTCATTGAAGAGGAATCAATGATGCTAAAAACTGCTGAAAAAATTAAAAACATAGCGACAAGCTTAAATATACCTCTGATATTTAAATCATCATTTTCTAAAGATAATAGAAGCTCGCTTGATTATTTCCAAGGCCCTGGATTAGAAGAGGGTCTAAGATTGCTAGAAAAAATTAAAAAAGAATTTGATTTGCCCCTATTGACGGATATTCACTATCCGGATCAAGCATTTCCGGCATCTCAGGTTGTTGATATTCTTCAAATACCTGCTTATTTGTGTATGCAGAGTGAGTTGGTTATTTCTGCTGCAAAAACTAATGCAGTTGTGAATTTGAAACATGGGCAGTTTATTGCCCCAGATAATATGGTAAAACCTGTTAAGAAGATTGAAGATTCAGGTAGTAAGAAAATTTTACTTACAGAGAGAGGCTATACTTTTGGTTACAATGATCTAGTAGTTGATCCTAGGAGCTTTCTTTTGTTGAATCAGATAGGATACCCTGTGATTTTTGATATTACCCATACAATTAGAAAGTATGGCATACCTAGTAAGGACCCAAAAGGAGGAAGCAGGGAGTACTTATCAGTTTTATCAAGAGCAGGTGTAGCAGCTGGCGTAGATGGAATTTTTATAGAAGCCCATCCTAATCCACCAGATGCTTTATGTGATGCAGCAAGCCAGTATTATTTGGATGATCTTTCAGAGTTTGTTAAACCATTACTAGATATTCATGCTTTAGTTCGTGATCAGTTAACTAAAACAATTTAGGAAGATAAGAAGATGGAATTATATTTAGACTCAGTAGACTTTGATGAAATTGAGAAAGCATTAAATTTTGGCTTTATCAAAGGATTAACCACTACTCCCACTTTTATGCATAGACAAGGTATAACAGATATTGATGGAGCTATTGTTAAACTATCAGGAATGGTTCCTGAGTTACAGGTAGAGGCTTTAGGAGAGTCTGTTGAAGATATTTTAAGTGAAGCAGATAGGATTCTTTCATTACCGCTAAAAAATGAACCTGTTTTCAAGATTCCTATTTCAAATGAAGGTGTAACTGCTTGCCAGAGGCTTACTGAAAAGGGACATAAAGTTAACATCCATCTGATTTATACCCTTAATCAAGCTTATATGGCAATGGCAGCAGGTGCGGCATTTGTTTGTCCATTGGCAGGAAGGCTTCAAGACCAAGGTCATGATGCAATACAGCTATATGAGCAATGTGTAGAGATGATTGATAAGTATGGGTTTTCTAGTAAGGTCATGTTCTCTTCCGTACGCTATCCTGAGCATATCAGACAGGCAATATTAGCGGGAGTGCATGTATGTACCGTCCCATATAAGGTAATGAAAAATCTTTGTGATAACTCTCTAAGTCTAATTGGAACAGAGCAATTTAAAGAACATACCCAACTGATAACAGTTAAAGTTTCTGATTTGATTAGAAAAAATAATCCAACTTGTAGCCAAAATGATTCATTAAGATCTGCTATGAACAAAATGACTGAGTCACGACTTGGGGCAGTGACCGTGGTTGATAACAAAAATAAAATTCTAGGTATTTTTACTGATGGAGATATTAGGCGATATTTTCAAACTAATGAAAAATCAACACTTGAGGACCTACTTATTAAAATAGGATTTTCTAAATCACCAATAGTTATAAATTGTGACGCTAACTTAGAAGAGGCAGTAAAACTTTTTTCTGAGTCCGAGGTTGATAGTATCATTGTTGAAAGGAATGGTGTTCCAGAGGGGATACTAGATGTTCAGGATCTTATTAAACTAGGGCTGCTTGGCCAAGATTATCTTTGATAATATCTTATGTCTGAGAATATAAGGGATAATTTTGAAGATTTAGGTGGAAAGTTTATAACTGAATTTTCAGTTCTTATAAAAAACCTTGAATGTATAAATACTCTAATTTTTGACTGGGATGGTGTTTTTAATTCCGGTATTAAATCTCTGGATGAAGGTAATGGCTTTAATGAATCTGATGCAATGGGCATCAATATGCTTAGGTTTGCTCTTTGGTTGAAAAATAAAAGATTACCAAGAGCGATTATAGTTACTGGAGAGAAAAATTCTTTAGCAGAGAATTTTGCAAAGCGGGAACATTTTAATTCTATATACTCAGGAGTGAAAAATAAGTCCTTAGTAATAAATAAAATTCGCCTTGCTTATAATATTGATAAGAAAAATATAGCCTGCTTTTTTGATGATATTAATGATGTTGGCATGGTAAAAGAGTGCGGTGTTCGCTTCTTGATGAGAAAAGATTCGAGCCCATTATTCGAGAGATTTATTATACAAAAAGAATATTGTGATTATGTCTCTGCTAACAGTGGAGCAAGCCAAGGCTTGAGGGAAGTTTCTGAATTATTTATTGGTATGATCGGTTTATTTTCTGATGTGGTTGAAAATAGGGCCAATAATACTGATCAGTATAAAAAATATTTTCTTGAAAGAGAGAAAGTTGATACTGAATTATTTCAAACTCTTATTACATCTTAAAGGATTACTCAGATAAATAGCGCTCAACATCTAATGCTGCCATGCATCCTGCGCCTGCAGAAGTTATTGCTTGTCTATATATCGGATCAGAAACATCTCCAGCAGCAAAAACACCCTTTATGCTAGTAGCAGTTGAGAACTTTTTTCCTGTACCAGCAGTGATTATATAACCATTATTCATCTCTAGTTGATTTTCAAAAATACTTGTATTGGGCGTATGTCCAATTGCTATAAACACACCTTGTAAATCAATATTAGTTTCAGCAGAGTTCTTAACATTTTTTATTTTTATTCCTGTTACCCCATTTGAATCACCTAGGACTTGATCAAGTGTATTATCCCAGTGGATAGTAATATTTCCATTATTAGCTTTTTCTAAGAGCTTGTTTGCTAGAATTTTTTCTGACCTAAATTGATCACGTCTATGTACTACAAAAACTTCAGAAGCAATATTTGATAGATACAAAGCTTCTTCAACAGCAGTATTTCCTCCACCAATCACTGCTACAGGCTGGCCTTTGTAAAAAAATCCATCACAAGTTGCACAAGCAGAAACTCCTTTGCCTTTAAACTTTTCTTCTGATTCTAATCCAAGATATTTTGCTGAAGCGCCGGTTGAAATAATCATTGCATCACAGCTATAAGAGCCACTATCACCAGACAGTCTGAATGGTTTTTTTGACAGGTCCACGCTATTTATATGATCGTAAATTAGTTTAGTTCCAAACTTTTCAGAATGTAACTTCATTCTTTCCATTAGTTCTGGGCCCTGCACGCCCTCATTGTCTCCAGGCCAATTATCTACATCAGTTGTTGTAGTCATCTGTCCTCCTACCTCAATTCCTGTAATTAAGGTTGGACTTAACGCAGCCCTAGATGCGTAAAGTGCGGCTGTATATCCGGCAGGACCTGATCCTAATATAATTAGCTGATGATGTTCTTTTTCCATAGTGTCTCCTTCTTATATTATATATTATATAGTCTTAATGTTCGAAGTAGGTTGTTATTTTTTTCTATCTAGTTAAAAATGATCAACTTAATTAAAAATAAATGATTATTGTGTAGGTTAATTATTGTGTAGGTTATAAGAAATGAAAAATAATTATCTTTTTACTTCAGAGTCAGTTTCCGCAGGTCATCCTGACAAAATGTGTGATCAAATTTCAGATGCAGTTTTAGATTTAGTAATCTCTCGTGATAAATCGTGCCGTGTTGCTTGTGAAACACTAGTAAAGACTGGCTTGGTGATGGTTGCAGGTGAAATAACAACTAAAAATGATCTTGAAATTGAGGATTTAGTTAGAAAAGTCATTATTGATATTGGTTATGATCAAGATAGCTTAGGATTTAATGGAAATAACTGTAAGGTAATTAATGAAATTGGGAAGCAATCTGAAGATATTGCACAAGGAGTTGATCGTTTAGAGGAGGAAGATCAAGGAGCTGGTGATCAAGGTATAATGTTTGGTTATGCTACAAACGAGACAGAAGTTTTGATGCCCGCACCGATAATATACGCTCATAAGTTAGTAGAACGTCAATCAGAGGTAAGAAAAGCTGGCGATCTAAGTTGGTTGAGGCCGGATGCTAAAAGTCAGGTTACTTTCAAATATATTAATTCATCTCCAGTATCTATAGATGCTGTTGTTTTATCTACTCAGCATGATCCAGATGTTAATTATAATAATCTTGTAGAAGGAGTAATGGAAACAATAATCAAACCTGTTTTACCTAAAAAATGGATAAATTCTGATACAAAGTTTCATATTAATCCTACTGGTAGATTTGTAACTGGTGGCCCTGTAGGAGATTGTGGACTAACTGGAAGAAAAATCATTGTTGACACTTATGGTGGAATGTCTAGGCATGGAGGAGGAGCTTTTTCTGGAAAAGATCCATCAAAAGTTGATAGATCAGCTACTTATGCCGCAAGATATGTAGCTAAAAATATTGTTGCTGCTGGGCTAGCAGATCGATGTGAGATCCAGGTTTCTTATGCAATTGGTGTCGCTCAGCCAACTTCCGTAATGGTGCAAACATTTGGTACAAATAAAGTCAGTGAAACTAAGATAGCAGATATAGTAAATAGTAATTTCGATCTTCGTCCTTATGGAATTTTAAAAATGCTAGATCTATTGAGGCCAATCTATCAAAAAACTTCATTTTATGGACATTTTGGTAGAACAGATCCAGAATTTACCTGGGAAAAAACTGATAAGGCAGATATTCTAAAAAAATAACTAATATGAGGTAATTTTAATGACTGCTTTAGTTTGTGGATCTATAGCATATGATAACATAATGTTTTTTGATGGCTCTTTTGAGAGCCAAATACTTGCTGAACAATTAGATAATTTGAATGTTTCATTTCTTTCATCTTCTATGAGGAAAGAGTTTGGTGGCTGTGCAGCAAATATTGCTTATAACCTTAAGCTTCTTAATCACGATGCATACCCAGTAGGAGCAGTAGGGAAGGATTTTAGTTCTTATTCTAAATGGTTAGAATTAAAGGGTATTGCTCAAGATTATATTAAAGTATTTGACGATTTCTATACAGCCCAAGCGTTTATTGTAACTGATGAAAATGCTAATCAGATAACAGCTTTTCATCCAGGTGCTATGAGCTTATCTAATGAGATTAGTATCAAAGATCTTGAAGATATAGATATTGGAATTTTATCTCCTGATAGTCGCGAAGGTATGATTTGCCATGCTAGTGAGTTTGTCGAGGCAGATATACCATTTATTTTTGATCCAGGACAAGGTTTGCCTATGTTTAATAAGGAGGAACTTAAGTATTTTATTAATCAATCAACTTGGGTTATTGTAAATGATTATGAGTGTCAGATGCTATTAGATAGGACTGGTTTAAGCCTGATAGAGATTAAGTCACTAGTTGAGGGATTTATTGTAACTCATGGCTCAAATGGATCCTCTATTTATACTTCAGAAGGAAAGATAGAGGTGCCTGTAGTTAAAACATCTTCACCAAAAGATCCAACTGGTTGTGGAGATGCATATCGGGCAGGATTAATCTTTGGTCTTTCTAATAATTATGATTGGGAAGTTATAGGAAGGATTTCAAGCTTATTAGGTTCAATTAAGGTAAAATATAACGGAACTCAAAATCATTCCTTCACAAAAGATGGACTGAATGAAAAGTATTTAGAAGAATTTAAAGTATCAATACCGGAGTAATTATATGGCTGTTAATAATTTGGAAGTAAATAGAGCTTTTAAAGACTATGCTATTAAAGATATCAATCTTGCAGAATTCGGAAGAAAAGAAATTGCTTTAGCAGAAGTAGAGATGCCAGGTCTTATGTCAATAAGAGACGAGCTTAGTGAGGATAAGCCCTTAAAAGGAGCTAGAATATCTGGAGCGTTACATATGACTATCCAAACAGCAGTCCTGATAGAAACTCTTGAGAGTCTTGGTGCTGAAGTTAGATGGTGTAGTTGTAATATTTTTTCAACTCAAGATCATGCAGCAGCAGCAATTGCAGCTAATGGAACTCCAGTTTTCGCAATCAAGGGGGAGCCTTTATCAGATTACTGGGAGTATGTTGATAAAACTCTTTCATGGGAGGATACAGATGGCCCAAATATGATTTTAGACGATGGAGGTGATGCAACTTTATTTGTTCATCTAGGCTATAAAGCTGAGAATGACCCATCAATACTAGATAAGGAGCCTGAGAGTGAAGAAGAAGGTTTTTTATTTGCCCAGCTAAAAAAATCAATAAAAAATGATCCTACCCGATTTCAAAGAATGGTAAAAGTTATTAAGGGTGTAACTGAAGAGACTACAACTGGTGTTCATAGGCTTTATCATATGCTTGAAAAAAATGAATTATTATTTCCAGCAATAAATGTTAATGATTCAGTAACTAAGTCAAAATTTGATAATTTATATGGTTGTAGGCACTCATTGGTTGATTCAATTATGAGAGCGACAGACGTTATGATATCAGGAAAAGTGGCAGTAGTAGCTGGCTATGGTGATGTTGGGAAAGGAAGTTGCCAGTCATTAAGGTCTCAGTCAGCAAGGGTAATAGTTACAGAGATAGATCCTATTTGTGCTCTTCAAGCTTCTATGGAAGGTTACGAAGTTATGAAGATGGATGATGCTGCAAAGATTGGAGATATTTTTGTTACTACCACTGGTTGTGTTGATGTCATAACAGAAAATCATATGAAAGAAATGAAGAATAACGCCATTGTTTGTAATATTGGTCATTTCGATAATGAGATAGAAGTAGAGAATTTAAAAAAATATGAGTGGGAAGAGATAAAACCCCAAGTCAGTAAGATAAAAATTACAGATAACAAAAGTATTATATTATTAGCAGAAGGTAGGCTTGTTAATTTAGGATGTGCAACTGGCCATCCTAGTTTTGTTATGTCTAATAGTTTTGCCAATCAGACTTTAGCCCAAGTCGAGATTTTTAATAAAGAAGAAAACTATCCATTAGGTGTTTATACTCTTCCAAAACATCTAGATGAAAAAGTAGCAAGGCTTCATCTAGGTAAATTAGGCGTATCTTTGGACAAATTAAATGATAAGCAGGCTCAATATTTAGGTATTGATTCTTCAGGACCTTATAAAACAGATCAATATCGTTACTGAGTTTTTTGAATTTCATTTTTTATGAGATTATTAATACTATTAGTAGCTCCAATATCAGCTTTACTTTTAGGTCTTTTTTTATATTTTAATCAATACTCACCTGAAATATGTTGGACAGCTGGGGTTACTTTACTTTGTGCTGTATGGTGGGTAACTGAGCCCATCCCAATGCCAATTACCTCTATTCTTCCAATGGCTATTTTTCCTTTGGTTGGCGTTTTAACGCCAAATCAGGTTGGCCAAGCATACGGTAGCCCTCTAATTTTATTATATTTAGGTGGATTTATGCTCTCAATGGCTATGGAGAAAAGTGGTGCTCATAGAAGGATAGCCCTTGGCATGATTAATATTTTTGGAGGAGGTGGAAAAGGGATTGTTTATGGTTTTATGGCAGCGGCAGCCTTTTTAAGTATGTGGATATCAAATACTGCGACTAGTTTGATGTTACTTCCTATTGCTCTAGCTGTTCTTGAAAGCTCTAAGGATAAAAAACTTTCGATCGCGCTTCTTCTTGGTATTGCATATGCTTGTAATGTTGGAGGTTTAGGGACCCCAATAGGAACGCCTCCAAACTTAATTTTCATGCAAGTCTATCAGGAGACTACCGGTATTCAGATGAGTTTTATTAATTGGATGAAATGGGGAATCCCAGTTGTTATTCTGTTCGTTCCTATCATAGGGATATGGCTAACTAGAAATCTATCTTTCAAAGAAAAACTAATTATTCCCTCAGTTGGTAATTGGAGACAAGAAGAAAAGAGAACACTAGTCATTTTTTTTATAACAGCCCTGGCTTGGATGACAAGGCTAGATCCATTTGGAGGATGGAGTGAATGGTTGAATCTTCCACAAGCAAATGATGCAAGTGTTGCACTTCTTGCAGCGGCAATTATGTTTATGATTCCTAATGGCAGTGGAGACTATCTTTTGAATTGGAAATCTGCGGTTAAAATCCCATGGGGAATTTTACTTCTTTTTTCTGGAGGTATTTGTATTGCAAGTGCTTTTGTTAGCTCTGGAATAAGTCAGTTAATTGGGGAATTTCTTGCTCAATTAAGCGGAGTAAATATTATTTTACTAATTGGTTTAATATGTCTAAGTGTTACATTCTTAACTGAGATTACTAGTAATACAGCCACAACAGCTCTTCTTATGCCTGTATTAGCTGCCGCTGGTGTTGGAGCGGCAATTGACCCGCGGCTTATGATGGTGCCAGCCGCTTTAAGCGCTAGTTGTGCTTTTATGTTACCAGTTGCTACTGGCCCAAATGCTGTTATTTTTTCTTCAGGTCGAATTCCTATAAAAATAATGGCTTATGAAGGCATGATACTCAATTTTATTGGAGCAGTAGTAATTACCTCTATCTGTTTTTTGGTCTTAGTTTAAATCAAATCAGATATCTTTCTATAAAACCACATTCCATAATTTATTTTACAGTCAATTAAGTCAAGTAGCATATGAATACTTAGTCCTAGAGCAAATAACCTTGTCTTGCTAAATAAAAATAAAAATAGGTAGCCAATAATTGGAAAAATTGTATGAAGAGGGTGATAGCCTATACTACATCTAAGCGGGTCATAAATTGGGCTAGAAATGAGATGATCTAAATCAACTATCATTCCTGATAATAAAATTAAAAATACCTTAATCCAGTTATTTCTATAAAAAGTAAATGCAATGACAAAAGGAATCAGGAAATGAAGAATAATATGAAGCATCTTACTGGAATATTAACGCAGTTCATTTAATAGATTTTGATAACTTCTATCTCTAGGGGAAATTTCAAGAAGTTTTTCTACGTAACTTATTGCCTCATCTTTCCTTCCTAGATCTCTACTAATTGTAGCTAAAGCTAGGATAATTGGTTTGTAACCTTGAAACTTTTCATGAGATTGTTTTAGGTTTGTTAAAGCTTTATTTTTATCTCCATAATCATTTAATGCAATATTCATAGCAAAATGTAAATGAGGATCATTAGGGGAAAGTTCTACTGCTTTGGACAGACTATCTAATGCTTCTTTATATTGATTGTTTCTTACGTAAGCTAAAGCTAGTGAATAGTATAAATTAGCATCTAATGAGTTGAATTTAAGCGCCTCATTTAAAAGGGAAATACTATCATTGTTCCTACCAGTTTGTTGATATATATCTGCTAGATTTATATATGCAGGAGCGAAGTAATTTTCACTAATGATAGCTCTATTAAGAATATCCTCAGCCTCTTGTAAGTTATTTTGATATAAAGCTAGGTTAGATAAATTAATTAATCCTTCAGCTCTATCGCTATTAAAAATCTGAGCATCTTGATATTCTTTAATAGCATTATTGAAGTCGAGTATTCTTTTTTCATTTAATTGAGATGCTACAGGTAGCAGAACTCTTGCAGCAGACATTCTTATTGATCTAAGTGGGTTAGTTAAAAAGCTCTGTGCTAATTCTATTCTATATTCTAATTGTACATTATCCAAAGCATCTAATGCCGATAGCTGAATCAGGGGTTCGTCACTGTCTAAATAAACTTGAATAATATCAACCACTTCATCATCTATTTGTCTGCTTAGTAGGCTAATAGCAGTAGCTTTGACAATAGCCGGAATGTTTTCATCTTCAAGAAGTTGTTTTAGTTCATTATGTCTATTTTTACCCCATTTCCTTCCTGATTCAATAGCATAGCCGAAATGTTTTGTCTGTTTATGAATTCCTTCTGGGAACCATTCTGAAACTTTTTCTGCAAGAAATTGAACTTCATATTCATTATGACATGAGCTACAAGCATTAGGTACATTTAGATCTAAAGAAAGATCTGGTCTTGGTATTTTGAATCCATGATCTCTTCTCGGGTCAACAACCATATATGTTTTTTCTGGCATATGACAATTAACACAAAGGGCTCCTTCATTATTTTGTGTATGATAATGATGCTGAGGTGTATCATAACTACTTGCTAAATGACACTGTCCACATAGAGCATTATCTTCAAATTTTAATTTAGCTGTATGGGGGTCATGGCAATCAGAGCAAGTTACTCCTGCTTGATACATTTTACTTTGTAAGAATGATCCATAAACATAGACTTCATCATCAATTTGGCCATCAGCATGATACAAACCTTCATCTAATAAAGATATTTGGTAGCCATCAAGCAGATTATCTCCATGTGAGAATTGGTCTGTTAGTTGACTTCTTCTAGAGTGACATTGTCCGCAAGTATTGATCTCTTCGTGTGAAAATTCAGGAATAATCCTTTTGGCAATTTTTTCACCTATCTCAAACTGCCAGGTATTAGGATCTTTAGATAGAGCTAGTTTATTTTCATATGGATTTTCGATATGGTTTGAGCCAGCGCCATGACACGATTCACAGTCAACGTTTATGCTACTAAAGGAAGTATTATATGAATTATCTGAAATGGAAAAATTTTTAATTAGATTTGTTGAATGGCATTCAGCACATATACTATTCCAATTTTGAAATGTACCTGTCCAATGAAGTGGGTCATCAAAATTAACTTCTTCATTTTCTGGATAGAGATGAAACCATTTTTGCCCCCCTTCATTTTTTGGTCTTGAGTCCCATGCGATACTGAGAGCATTAAATTTTCCATTTCCTAAATCAATTAAATATTGTTGAAGGGGATAAGCACCAAAAGTATATGATATCTGAAATGATTCCATTTCTCCTTTTTCATTATCAGTTCTTACCCAATATTTAGCATCTTCTTTATAAAATAAAGATTCCACATCATTATATTCAAATTTTATATTATCAAAATTAGCGAGAATATTTTCTTGGTTAGCATCTAACATTGCTAGTTCATGATGTGAGTTTTCCCACATAGAAAATTGTTCGGTATGACAGCTCAGACAGTTTTCACCTCCTACATACTCAGCATGAATTTCCTCATTTTGCTCAAATGCATCATTCTGAGAGCAACCTAAAATTATAAAAAAAATAAATAAAGAACTATTTTTTTTGAAGGATCGCAAGATTATTAACATAAAATATTATTTTTTATAGAATTTATATACATAGGCCATAATGCCAATTGAAGCAATAATAAGCCCTATATCTTTAACCGGGGACATTATCTCAATCAAAATACCTATAGCTATTACTAATAAGCTGATTTTCTTTAACATTATGGCCCCTTATTTAAAAATTAAAAATATATTGAATTTACCTTACTTAGGATTAGCTCTTATCTTATTATATAATTGAATACTAATCTAAAATTAATGAATGAGTAATTTTATGAAAAAAAATACTAAGTTGATACATCAGAAAAGGATTGAGTTATTAAATGAGAATAAATCATTAATAAGTCCAATATATCAATCAGTTAAGTTTTCCTTTCCTTCAATAGAGGAGGGTTTAAAAGCAGAAGATACCTATGGCAATCAATTTGAGTACAGTAGAGTATCTAACCCAACAGTTAGAGAGCTAGAACTGATGTTAGCTGATTTGCAGGATAAGGAAGACTCAATCTGCGTATCATCAGGAATGGCATCAATTTGGCTATCAATGCTAGGCAACTTGAAATCTGGAGATTGTGTCTTATACTTTTTAGAAAGCTATCAACCTACCAGAGTAATGCTTAAAAAATTCCTTAGAAATTTTGGTATTGAGTCTATAGCCCTTAGCATTAGAGATTTTGATTCAATTAAAAATACCCTTTCAAGGAAAGAAGTAAAAATGTTAATTTTTGAATCTCCTACTAACCCCATGTTACAAATTCCAGATATTGAGAAGCTTGTTTTTTTAGCTAAAGAAAATTCAGTTATAACAATAATGGATAATACTTGGGCAGGACTTCATAATCATGGCCAGTTCGGGATAGATTATTTTATTCATAGCTTAACTAAGTATGCTAGTGGGCATGGAGATGTTATGGGTGGTGCTGTTATTTCATCAAGTAAAAATATAAAAAAAATAAAGCCATTAGCGGTAAATATGGGCTCAATTCTTGATCCTGCTACAGCCTATTTGATTATGAGGGGCCTTAAAACTTATCATTTAAGAGTTGATAGGCACGAGACTAACGCTTTTAAGATAGCCAATTTTTTAAAAAATAGATCTGAAGTAAAAAAAGTATTCTACCCAGGTTTAGAAGATGATGATGGGTATAATTTAGCAAAAAAACAAATGAAGAGTTATGGCGGGGTGGTAACTTTCCATTTAGATTGCAATAAAGATAAGGCATGGAATTTTATCAATTCTTTAAAGTTATTTACAACAGCGTCAAGCTTGGGCTCACCTGAGTCATTAGTTATCCCAGCCCACCTTTTCTTTACTAAGGATTTTAATAAAAAAGAAATTAGTCTGTCTGGTATACAAGATAGCACAATAAGGCTATCCTTAGGATTAGAGGATATTGATGATCTCATATTTGATTTATCAGAAGCATTCGATAGGATATTTAAGTTATGATTCAGCGAAATATTTTTATTATTTTTATTTTCTTTTTTCCATTTAGCCAGTCTTTTTCACAGGGTTGGTTTACTTACTCTGATCAAGAATGGTTTTTTTCAGTTAATTTTCCTCATGAGCCTGAGATAGAAGAGATAATCTATCCTTCTGAATGGGGAGGTTTCTACCCAGGTAGAATTTATAGAGCGGAGTTAAATAATCAAACTTTCTCATTAACTGTCATTAATTATAATGAAGATGAAACTGCATATGATGATCTTCTTGATTCCCTTAATACAGATGATTATTTTAGTTTATCAATTTATGATAGAAAAGGCTCTATTGCTTATGCAGCTAGAAATATTAGATTAAGGGCAGTAGATGTAACTTATGATGCTTGGGGCCACATTAATTTTGTAGAAGGGCTTCAGTTACACACGGTAAATGCAGATGATTCTATCTCGCATATTGGAATTTATTATCACTCAAATCAACAAAATGTTAATAATAATTATTTATATATTCTCGAAGGAACGACCCCAAAAGATTACCCGCCAAGCTTTTTTTACCAATCAATAGGGTTTCTCGATGAAAATGGTAATGACATTCGTTATGACTCACCAGGAAGTAGCGTAAGAAGAAGATAAATATATATTTTTTAGTCAACGCTACAGGTATATTATACGTTATAGATACTAGGAAAATGTTAAAATATCATTATGTATAAAAATATCTATTTAGTTTTATTTATCTGTTTGTTTGTAATTTTAGGTTGTGCAACGCAACAGATGCCAAGTCAAAGCCAGCAAGGTCAACAAGGCCAGCAAGGTCAACAAGGCCAGCAAGGTCAACAAGGCCAGCAGCAAGACAATGGACAAGGTCAGCAGCAACAAGGTGGAGAGCAAGGTGGCCAACAAGGCGATCAACAATCTGGAAACCAAAACGGTGACAACCAAAACGGTCAGAACCAACAGCAGCAAGGCCAGACTCAAAACGGTCAGCAAGGTCAACAAGGTCAGCAAACCGACCAACAACAAGGTCAACAGCTTGACAACCAGGAACAAAACGGTGAAACCGACAACGATGGCGATGGTATCCCAGATAACCTCGACAACGATGACGACAACGACGGAATTCCTGATGATCTTGATGCCAGTCCACAAGACCACGACAACGATGGCATCGATGACGCTGAAGACAGCGACGACGATGGCGACGGAATTGACGATGATCAAGAAGTGAGCGACAATGATCCGAACACGAACATTTACGACCACGACAACGATGGCATCAGCGATGCTGTCGACTTTGACATCGACAACGATGGCGTTGACAACTGGAACGATGTAGGCGAAAACGGCGAAGACCTCTCCCGTGACCACGACAACGATGGCATGGATGATTGTGTAGACACTGATGACGACAACGACAACATTCTTGATGTCGATGAAGCAGATGGTGACTTCGGT
>MDTB01100812.1_pt1 | contig 72038 bp, 64 predicted proteins | sample 811161 | NCBI WGS metagenome assembly MDTB01 (sample SAMN05326650, study PRJNA326480) | marine metagenome | isolation source: seawater | place: Mediterranean Sea | collected 2009 | reverse complement strand
GATTGTCGGCCAATCCCAACCGCGTGTGTCTCGTCATTTGAAGCTGCTCCAAGACGCTGGGGTCTTAGAGAGCTTTCGGGAACAGCATTGGGTATTTTACCGGGTCACACAAGATATGCAGTGCCAACAGTTGATTTCGGAACTGCTGGAACAGTTACCCGCTGACGGTGATCTAATGGGACTCGATCAAGCGCGACTTAATGAACTGCGTGGCGCACGAGCCAAGCTGTCTGAAAAGTTTGTCGAAACTGAAGTGCCAGATTGGCTGAGGCTCCATGAATATCATGGAGACGAACTGAGATTCAGTGGCGCCGTCAAAGACGCGCTATCAGCTCAACCTGTTGGGCATCTGCTCGATATCGCGACCGGTACAGGCCGCATGTTGAAAATCGCTGGCCCACTTGCAGACAGTGGTGTCGGTATCGACTTATCGAAAAAAATGGTCATGGTCGCGCGGAATGCGCTTGCAGAAGCGGACCTACCACACCTCACGGTACGTCAGGAAGACATGTATCAGATGCGGTTTCCTGCAAGACATTTTGATACGGTCACGATCGACCAAGTACTATATTTCGCAGCCGATCCAGATGCTCTTATCAAGGAAGCAACTCGGGTCCTCAAGCCCCATGGGCGTCTTCTTGTGGTCGCATTTACCGAGGCCGCTCAAGCCAAAAACCCACCACCCGTGGGTATCGCGATTTCTGACATCCGCCGTTGGCTTGAGGAGGCGGGGTTAACGGTTACCGCAACCAACGTACTTCCAGGAGATGTGCTGGATATTAGCTTGTTGGTCTCGGGAAAGAATAAGGAGCGAGCATGAGCGCACCGCGAGTGTCGTTTGAATTTTTTCCACCGAAGACCCCAGAAGCCGAGGCGGGCCTCTGGAAAACAGTGGAGCGACTCGCGCCGTTAAATCCTGAATTTGTATCTGTCACCTACGGAGCCGATGGGTCAACCCGCGAGCGAACGCACCAGGTCATTGAGAGTATCTTGACCAAAACGTCCCTCAAACCGGTCCCACATCTAACCTGTGTCGGGGCGCCACGAAGCGAAATCGACTCAATCGCGGACGGATATTGGGACATGGGGGTACGGCAGATTGTCGCGCTACGTGGTGACCCCGAGGGTGGTGCTGAAGCGGCTTACGTGCCTCACCCAGATGGGTACGCCTTTGCGTCTGATTTGGTCCAGGGGTTACTCGAGAGACATCCGTTTGAGTTGTTCGTTGCAGCTTACCCCGAGACGCATCCTCAGGCAGGTTCAGTAGACGCAGATCTGGAAAACTTACAGCGCAAGGTCGATGCTGGTGGTCACCGAGCGATTACTCAATTTTTCTTCGATAATGAGATTTTTTTGCGGTTTCGGGACCGCGTCGCGGCCATGCAGATTGATGTCGAGCTGATTCCCGGTATATTGCCGGTCACCAACTTCAACACTTTAGTACGTTTCGCTGGTACCTGTGGCGCATCGGTTCCAACGGCTTTATCGATGCAGTTTGAGGGCCTTGATGATGACCCGACAACTCGACAGTTAATCGCAGCACATGCCGCGGTGTCCCAGGCTGAGGACCTCGGCCGTGAGGGCGTTGAAGACTTTCATTTCTATACACTCAACCGCGCCGACCTCAGTTTCGCTGTCTGCCACGCTTTGGGGGTACGAGGTTGCGCATGACACGCGAAGAGCGGATCCGGTGGCTTGAGTCCGCATTGAAAGAGTCCATCGTAATCCTTGATGGCGGCATGGGTACAATGATCCAAGGAGCGGGCCTCGGCGAGAGCGATTACCGCGGCGAACGGTTTAAAAATTTTCCGCAGGATTTGAAGGGAAATAATGATCTTCTGACTCTCACGCAGCCCGAGCTCATCGCATCTATCCATAAAGCTTACATCGATGCGGGTGCAAGTATCGTGGAGACCAACACCTTTAACTCAAACCGACCATCGATGGCAGACTACTCGATGGATGAGCTGGTCACCGAATTAAATCGCGAGGCAGCGAAGCTTGCCCGATCAGTTGCAGATTCCTGCGACAGGCCAGTGCTGGTCGCTGGGGTTTTAGGGCCGACCAACAGAACGTGCTCCATAAGCCCGGATGTCAATGATCCTGGCGCGCGCAATATCACGTTCAATCAATTGGTTGAGACTTATACCGATGCGACACGTGCGCTCCTGGACGGTGGAGCCGACCTGATTCTGGTCGAGACCATTTTTGATACCCTAAACGCGAAAGCAGCTTTGTTCGCCATTGATGAGGTCGCACGCGAGACAGGCATCCAGATTCGTATCATGATCTCGGGCACAATCACTGACGCCTCGGGCCGAACCTTATCCGGCCAGACAACCGAAGCCTTTTGGTTCTCGGTCCGCCACGCTAAACCGCTCACCATTGGCTTGAACTGCGCGCTTGGACCCAAGGAGCTCCGGCCGTTCCTGTCAGACCTCTCACGTGTCGCAGACACATTTGTATCGGCACACCCAAATGCGGGACTCCCCAATCAATTCGGCGAGTATGATTTGGACGCAGCCGAGATGTCGGAGATCGTCGCCGAGTACGCGGAAGCCGCCCTTGTGAACATTATCGGCGGCTGTTGCGGCACCACCCCGGAACACGTCCGTCTGATTGCGGAGAAAGTCGCGAGCCACCAACCGCGGGAGATCGCGGCTAAAGAACCCGTGATGCGCCTATCTGGACTAGAGCCCTTTATAGCCGATGATACGACCCGCTTTGTGAACATCGGTGAACGAACCAACGTGACAGGTTCAGCGATGTTCAAGCGATTGATTGTCAATGGTGAATTTGACGAAGCTCTGGCCGTCGCCCGTCAACAGGTCGAAAACGGGGCCCAGGTCATCGATATCAACATGGACGAGGGGATGCTGGACTCCAAGTCGGCAATGGTGACCTTCCTCAATCTGATCGCATCAGAACCTGATATTTCGAAAGTCCCTGTAATGATTGACTCATCCAAATGGGACATCCTAGAGGCTGGCATGCAGTGCATCCAAGGGAAGGGAATCGTCAACTCCATCTCGTTGAAAGAAGGTGAAGCCAATTTTTTAGAGCAGGCTCGCAAAATTCGTCAATACGGATTCGCGGTTGTTGTCATGGCATTCGATGAGACAGGCCAAGCAGATACGCGCGAGAGGAAGCTCGAAATCTGCCGACGCTCATACGAGCTTTTAACTAAAGTGGTCGGTTTTCCTCCCGAAGACATCGTGTTTGATCCCAACGTTTTTGCTGTTGCGACTGGAATCGAAGCGCACAATAACTATGCGGTCGATTTTATCTATGCATGCAAAGACATCACTGAATACTGTCCGCACAGTTATATCTCTGGCGGCATCTCGAATGTATCGTTCTCCTTCCGCGGCAATAACCCCGTACGCGAGGCGATGCACTCTGTATTCTTATTCCACGCGATTCGCGAAGGCCTCTCAATGGGTATCGTCAATGCGGGCCAACTAGCCATCTATGAAGGTATTGATACCGAACTTCGGGAGCTTGTCGAAGACGTCATCTTAAACCGCCGAGATGACTCGACAGAGCGGCTTGTCGACATCGCACCAAAATTTAATATCGATAAAGATGAGGACGACACCACCGTCGCTGAGTGGCGTAACGGGACCTTCGAAGAACGCTTGGCCTATGCGCTGATCAAAGGTATTGACACCCACGTTGTTGAAGATACGGAAGAAGCACGACTCAATGCACCACGCCCACTGTCTGTGATCGAGGGACCACTCATGGACGGCATGAACACGGTGGGTGACCTTTTTGGCGCGGGCAAAATGTTCCTACCGCAGGTTGTCAAATCAGCCCGCGTCATGAAAAAAGCCGTCGCACATCTCATACCCTTCATCGAAGAAGAAAAAGAGGCCGCGGGAGATATCAGCCAGGAGCATGGCGTGATCATCATGGCGACTGTGAAAGGTGATGTTCACGACATCGGAAAGAACATTGTGGGAGTCGTCCTGCAGTGTAATAACTTCAAAGTGATCGATCTAGGGGTCATGGTCGCAACACAAACAATTCTCGACGCGGCCCGAGAACACAACGCAGACATCATCGGGCTCTCCGGCCTGATCACCCCATCGCTGGACGAGATGGTGACGGTCGCCTCGGAGATGGAGCGCCAGGGATTCACCTGCCCGTTATTGATCGGTGGAGCAACTACCTCTCCTGCACACACGTCAGTAAAAATTGATCCTGCTTATTCAGGACCAGTGCTGTATGTCAAGGACGCATCACGCGCCGTCGGTGTCGCCTCAAAACTTTTGAGTGATGAGCGCGAGTCATACCACCAGGAGATTGCTACCGACCATGAAGTAAAACGCAAAGCACATGCCGGAAAAGCACCTAAAAAACTTCTTCCGATAGAAGAAGCGAATTCGCGCCGTCCGGAGCTGTCTTTTGATGCAACAACCATCGTGACGCCCAACTCGATTGGGTGCCTCACATTCAACGATTACCCGTTAGATGTACTGCTGGACACCATTGACTGGATGCCGTTCTTCAATGCATGGGAATTCAATGGAAAATTCCCCGACATCCTCAACGACCCGCGAAAGGGACCGGAAGCGCGAAAGTTGTATAACGATGCACAAGCGATGCTTGACAACATCATTGATCAAAAATGGTTGCGAGCCGACGCCATCGCTGGATGCTTCCCTGCGTATTCAGAAGGCAACAGTATCGTAATTTTGGATCCAGAGAATCACGAGCGTGAGTTACTGAGGACCCACTGGCTCAGACAACAACGGCCCATGCCTGAAGGGAAGCCTCAGTTGTGCCTGAGTGACTTCATTGCACCAAGAGACTCAGGTCAAATAGATTACATCGGGGCATTTGCAGTGACGACTGGTCATGGAATTGATGCCCATGTCAAAGCGTTCGAACAGGCGCATGATGACTACCAAGCGATAGTCTTGAAAGCACTCGCAGATCGATTCGCCGAGAGTTTCGCGGAGCACTTGCATCGTCGCGTACGCACAGAGGTTTGGGGATATGCAGCGGGTGAGGAATTGACCAACGATGAACTGATCCGTGAGAAATATCGTGGAATTCGGCCAGCTCCCGGATATCCGGCATGTCCCGATCATCGCGAAAAATGCTCTTTGTGGTCGCTACTTGATGTCGAGTCGGCGACAGGGATTTCACTCACTGAAAGCTTGGCGATGTGGCCGACATCATCCGTGAGTGGGTTTTACTTTGCCCACCCGGATGCGCGGTATTTTACGCTCGGACAGATTGGGAAAGATCAACTAGCGAGTTACTCAGCAATGCGAAACGAGACAATTGACGAGAACGCACGCTGGCTGTCACCTATCCTCGGCTAAGCGCGCAGTTAATTTCAATCATATCGACTCATCCCCGTAGATACGTTGACGTAATCAAACCGTTAATCGTCCCACTATTTATTACAGAGGATATGGTTCAGACTCCCTCCGTAACCGGTACGATTTTCGAGCCTCATCAAAAAGATCGGGTTTCTCCATCTCAATCGCGCGAAATACGCGATCGCGTAACGCGCGATCAGTCTCAGCCATCGGGCATGCCTTTAGGATAGACTCCATCAATGAATTACCACCTAGCCGAGCGCCAGCAATAGCCTCCAGAAAAGACTCTTCATCAATACTATTCAACGCAAAGCCAAACCAGGAGGCAGCGTCCTGAAGAATCCGCTTCGTTCCAAGGTATTTGCCTTCCGCCGAATGACCGGCAATGTGAGGGCTTATGCGCCAGGATCTGCTGATCAACGCATCACTAATTACGGGCTCCATTGGAAAAACATCCAGCACCAAATCGAAGTGGGTCTGTGCAAGTAAATCATGCTCATGTAGGACCTGGCCTCTCGACGCATTGACCACCAGTGACTGCTTTTTGATTTGGGATAGCGCTTTTTGATCCAACAGCCTATCTGTCACGTAATTACCCTCGGTGACACGGGGCACATGAAGCGAAATGACGTCCGATTGTCGAATGACATCACCCAACGGCAGGTGATCTGATAGGCCTCCCAAATCAAATCGTGGTTGATCCGACAAGAGCGTTCGAATACCCACCATTTGAGCACGCTTATCGAGTAATGAACCCACAGCACCAACACCGATGATGCCCAGCGTTAAGCTGTCGAGAGCACGCCCTCCCGCTTTAGCCCAACTAAAAAGATGTGACAGCACATAGTCGGTAACCGCAAAGGCATTGCATCCAGGTGCCGATACTACTCTGATGTTTTTATCCGAGAGATGCTGCAGTGGTAAGTGATCGGTTCCTATCGTTGCCGTTCCGATGAAGCGAATGGATTCGGGAAGATTATGTACCGACACGCATGCTGTTGATCGAACCAGTAAAGCATCCGCACCAACTAACATCGATCTAGGAATATCGCGCCCGGAGTACCAACGAATCTCGCAATGACTCGGGACGAGCTCTGTCAACCCAAGTAGTCCCTCGTCGGCCACGAATACGGTCATTTCTAGTTCCCTGAAGCGAAACAATTGATTGTCGCCTATACTTTCTCCTCAGACAAAGCCACGACATCATATGCTGAAAATTAAACCACCACTTATCGACTTTTTACCTAAAGTAGGTATCGCACCCCAAACACTCTCGAACCTCCCCCAAAGTGCGGTGCCAATCGCAATTGCTGAGTGTGCGGCACGATTAAGCTCACTTGTTCTGGTAGTGGTTGAGACATCACAAGACGCTCAGCACCTAGCAAATGCTCTACATTTCTACCTAGGCCAAGAGCATCATCTGGACGCTGAGGGTGAAGCAGACGGGCAGGCCGACATCCCCATAATCCACCTACCCGACTGGGAAACACTGCCCTATGACAGCTTCTCGCCTCATGAAGATATTACCTCTGAAAGACTTAAGGCATTAAGCCAACTCGGCGACCTGAATCGAGGACTACTGATTTTACCAGTCCAAACGCTCGCACACCGACTACCGCCCCGAGAGCACCTTGATGGCCAACGATTTATTTTAAATACCGGCGATCAGTTTGATTTACACGCGGAACGCAGACGACTCGAGACGTCTGGATACCACGCCGTCGATACTGTTCGTGAACATGGTGAATTTGCGGTCCGTGGAGCAATCCTAGATGTGTTTCCGATGGGCTCTAAGCAGCCATTGCGCGTGGAGCTCTTCGACACAGAAATCGAGAGCTTAAGGGCCTTCGATCCTGACACCCAGCGCACAATCACCAAGGTCGATTCAGTCACCCTCTTACCGGCAAGAGAAATTCCGTTAACCGAGACAGGGATTGCCACATTTAGGCAAAACTGGCACGAAACATTTGATGGTAATCCGAGAGACAGCTCGATATATCAAGATGTTTCCTCGGGCCTCGCACCCCCGGGGGTGGAATACTACGCCCCCCTCTTTTTTAATCAGATGGCCACCCTTTTTGAGTATTTGCCAGCAGACACGCAGACCGTCCGTGTTGGTGCATTGCATCAAGCGCTTGAACATTTCTGGAACGATGTGATGGTGCGTTTTGAAAACTTGAGGCATGACCGTAGGAAACCCCTTCTCTCTCCGGAAAAGCTCTTTGTTCGCACAGAGGAATTATTTGCCACGCTAAACCGCTTTAGTTCGATAGAGATCAAGGAGCCGGATTCAATGCATCCACGCATTAGACCGCTCCCTGACGTCACATTTGATGCAAAGGCCGATCAACCGGCCACGAGACTGAAAGCATTGATTGATGATATTAAAGCGGTTTGCTTTGTTGCTGAATCAGCTGGACGACGCGAAGCACTATCGGAGCTTTTGGCGAAGCATGGTATGCGTCCAGAAACCGTCGAACGGTTCAGCGACTTCCAGCCGGCCACTCACAAAGCGGTTATTACGCTTGGCTTACTGGACCAAGGGATCATAGTTGACCAATTCGCAATCGTTCCTGAAAGCCAATTATTCGGTCGCCGTGTACCCCAGCGAAGACGACGTAGACAGCATGAGATCGCGACCGATCTAATTGTCCGCGACCTATCTGAGATCGAAATCGGTGATCCAATCGTTCACATAGATCACGGTGTCGGGCATTACAAAGGGCTTGAAACCATCGACTTGGGCGAAGACATCAATGAGTTCGTGACCGTCGAGTACCAAGGCGACGCGAAACTCTACATCCCCGTCACAAATCTCGGTGTGTTGAGCCGGTATGCCGGTGGTGACCCAGATTTAGTCCCTGCACATAAACTTGGGACCGATCGTTGGAGAAGGGCCAAGCAAAAAGCGGCCGAAGAAATTCGCGATAAAGCCGCAGAACTTCTCGATATCTACGCCAGACGGGCCGCCAAAGCAGGCTACGCGCATCAAATCGATGAATCTCAAGTCAATCAATTTGCTGACGGCTTCCCATTCGAATTGACACCCGATCAAGAGACGTCAATCGATGCCGTGCTAGCCGACTTAAAGGCCCCCCGGCCCATGGATCGACTGGTCTGTGGTGACGTCGGATTTGGTAAAACAGAGGTCGCGATGCGAGCAGCATTCGCGTCCGTCAGCAGCGGGAAGCAGGTATGCGTCCTGGTTCCAACGACACTGCTCGCCCAACAGCACTTCGAATCATTCCGTGATCGCTTCGCAGACTGGCCCGTGACTATTGAAGTGCTCAGCCGATTTAAAACGGCCAAAGAAACCGGGGCTATCATTGACCGGGCGAATAACGGCCTAGTCGATATCGTCGTCGGCACTCACAAGCTGTTATCGAGCGGGCTAAGACTTCCAAAACTGAGCCTCCTGATCATTGATGAAGAGCACCGATTCGGCGTGGCACAAAAAGAACGCTTGAAAAAATATCGCTCTAACGTGGATGTACTCACACTCACGGCGACCCCAATTCCTCGAACGCTCAATCTATCGATGGCGGGAATTCGTGATTTGTCTGTCATCGCGACACCGCCAGCTCGCCGCTTGTCTGTAAAAACCTTCATAAAGCAGAAAGATGATTCGCTTGTCAAAGAAGCGATCCTGCGTGAACTCTTGAGAGGTGGGCAGGTCTACTACCTCCACAACGAAGTTAAAAGTATCGAACGCACTGCCGATGACGTTCGTCAACTCGTTCCAGAAGCGCGTGTTATCGTCGCACACGGGCAAATGCGTGAACGTGAGCTTGAAGACGTGATGGCGGACTTCTACCACAAGAAGTATAACGTTTTGGTCTGTTCAACAATCATCGAGACTGGGATCGATATCCCATCCGCGAACACGATCTTGATCGAGCGTGCCGACCAGTTTGGACTCGCCCAACTGCACCAAATCAGGGGTCGGGTGGGACGTTCTCATCACCAGGCATATGCGTACCTACTCACACCGGACTCGCGCTCTATGACAGCCGACGCCATAAGACGATTGGAAGCGATTGAAGCCGCCAGCGATCTTGGTGCAGGATTCCAATTAGCGACACACGACCTCGAGATTCGGGGTGCTGGCGAACTGTTGGGAGAAGACCAGTCCGGTAACATGCAGACGATTGGTTTCTCCCTGTACATGGAAATGCTCGACGAGGCAGTCACGGCTGTCCGTGAGGGAAGAACACCGGATTTTGACCAGACCGAGGCAGCACACGCGGAAGTCGATTTGAAAATTCCTGCACTGATTCCGGCGGGGTATCTCAATGATGTCCCGCTAAGACTCGAACTCTATAAGAGGATTAGCTCGGCTACATCAGAGGAACTGCTGTCAGATATTGAAATCGAAATGGTCGATCGTTTTGGCCTATTGCCACCGCAGGTCAAAAATTTATTCAAACAAGCAAAAATCCGGCTCATAGCTGAATCTCTCGGTATCAAACAAATCACAGTCGGTCCCCAATCGGGGCGTATTGAATTCAGGGAAAAGACAAAAGTCGATCCAATGGTGGTCATCAGTCTGGTACAGTCCAAGCCGAATGAATACAAACTAGATGGTGCTACAGCATTGAAAATTATCAGAGAGACGGCAGGAGCGGATGCACGCTTGGGGTTCACTCAGGAGGTACTGAGAGCGTTAAAAAGGACCACAACCACATGATAAGCCGGATCATCAGTTTTCTTATCACTGCCCTGATCACAACTGTGGCGTATGCCGAAGTAAGACCGTATGCCCTCGAGGTATTGGTATTTTCACGTCCGGAGCCCGTGCAGTCGATTACCGAAGTATTCCCCTCGACAGAACCACAAGACCCAGAGAGTTTCGACTTACTGTCTGCAATTAATTCAGGCTTCCAAAACCTAACGTCGCTGCCTGATTCGAGCCAGGTACTAAGAAACTCTGCGCTCCGCATCCAGACCCAACTTAATGGTCAAATCCTGTTCCACAAACGTTGGATCCATCCCCTCACCAAAAACCAAAAAGCAAACCCTTGGTTTCGGATTTCGGGCGTCGCTGACAATGGTTTCAGGCTCAATGGCTATTTGCGTTGGTCAATCGATCGCTTCATTGAAGTGGACGCCGACCTAAGGGTGACCCGCGCTAGTCTTCGACAAGTGCCTTACGGGACATCCGTGGATGAGGTCTATGTGTTGAGAGAATTCAGAAAAGTGTCATCGAAAGACATCCATTATCTCGATCATCCAGCCTTTGGTGTCATCATCGCTGCTGAACCGATTGAACTTGCGGAGCCTCGGGGTCAACCTGTAGATGAAGCGTCTGAGTCGGAAACGCAACCTCTGCCCCCAGGTGAGTAATAAGCTCATAGGCCTTCAGTAACACATCTTCTTTTACTGCATGATATTCAGTCCAAACCGTCGTTTTGGTGAAACAGTAAATAAAGAAGTCGAGAGAGCTAGCGCTAAATTGGTTGAAGTTGACCATCAGTGTTTGTGAAGAATCAATATCTGGGTGCTGTTCAAGCATTTCCTTTACGCGTTCGACAATCGTCTGAATTTGATTAGCGTCGTCGTAACGCACCCCAATCGTCTCGTAGATCCTACGATGCGACATCCGGGAGGGGTTTTCTACAGCAATCGATAAGAATACCGCATTCGGCACATACAGTGGTCGTTTATCAAACGTGCGAATCGTTGTGAGACGCCACCCTAACGACTCCACAGTCCCCTCAATATCACGATCTGGCGAACGGATCCAATCACCCACCCCAAATGGTCGGTCTAGGAAGATCATCAAGCCACCGAAAAAATTTGATAGTAAGTCTTTTGCGGCGAAACCAATCGCGATGCCCCCAAGCCCACCGAAGGCCAAAACCCCTGAGACAGAAAACCCGAGCGCTTGCAGAATAATCAAACCACTGGTGATCAGTACTGTGATCCGAATCAGTCGTCCAATCGCTTCAATGGTGGTCAGATCCAGATCATCCGCCTGTGGATCATGAATCATTCGACGCTGAACGCGATCAATAAATCGGATCAATGCCCAGGTAAGCGTAGCTATCACCAAGGCAGCGCGTAGCGGGCCAAAAATCGCCTCGATATCCAGACCAACAGATGCTCTTTCGAGCGCAAATGACAGACCCACGACCCAAACCAATGTCCGCGCCGGGCCTTGAAGGGCAGCAAAGAATGTGTCATCCCATTTGGATTGACTTTTTTCCGCCCGTATTTTCAACGTGCGGACAAATCGCCGCACGAAATACGAACCAAAAACCGTCAGCAACACAATGATAAAGAGCTCGATACCTCGAAGTACCGCCACCGGCGATATACCGATTCCTGTCAATGGCCCCTCGAGCAACGAAAGGACAGATTCAATAAATAACTCGAGCATTTCAGGACTCCACGATTGAAACTAAGGTGCCTGGTGAGACCTGATCTGCCAGGTCACAGATATCTTCAAGACGCATGCGAACGCATCCATGCGACATTGGTAAACCCATTGGTTCCGTTGGCGGCGTACCATGCAAGTAAATATAACGTCGCTGGCTATCGACTTGTCCACCCCGATTGAAACCCATTTCGTTGCCGCAGAGCCATAAGATGCGAGCTAAAATCCAATCTCGCTCGGGATGCAAGGCGTGCAATTTCTCGGTCCAGACTTCCCCCGTGGGACGTCGTCCCACGAGAACTGCTTTTTCAGGCAGGCCACGACCGATGATAGCCCGTATTCGGTGGCTGCCTCGCGGTGTACAAGAAGAGCCCTCTTGCTCGCCAGGTCCATTCAAGGCGGTCGAGCAAGGATAATCGAGCACCCCGTCGATCTTAAAAACCCGACAAATTTGCGTTTTGAGATTGATCTCGATTGATTCGATTGCCATAGTCCAAGTCTAACACTTGGTAACAACGAAACTGGATGAAAAGCCAATGAAAGTGATGACTATCTCGGGCTTCGGTGGGCCCGAAGTATTTTCTCTCCACGAAATGCCTGAACCCACAGCAGGCGAAGGGCAGGTCGTCATTGATGTTAAGGCATCAAGCGTCAACCCGATTGATTTAAAAATCCGAGCAGGGGTAGTCCCCCCAGCGACTCCGCCATTCCCCGCCGTGCTACATGGAGACGTGGCGGGTATCGTGACCGAAGTTGGGCCGGGGGTAGATCACCTCCAGGTAGGTGATGAGGTGTGGGGTTGTGCGGGCGGGTTCAACGGGCTCCCCTCGGGTGCGTTAGCTGAAAAAATGCTGACCGATGCCCGGCTGGTCACAAAAAAGCCAAAGAATTTCTCATTCATCGAGTCCGCGGCACTGCCACTTGTTTCCCTGACAGCTTGGTTTGCTCTCTCTGACCGTGCACAAGTAAAAACTGGTGACAAGGTTCTTGTGCACGCAGGCGGCGGCGGCGTGGGTCACGTTGGGATTCAAATCGCCAAGCATTTAGGTGGGATCGTGCACACGACGGTAAGTAACGAAGAGAAAGCGAATTACGCTCGTGAGCTTGGAGCCTCTGAAACTATTCTTTACAGGGGCCTGTCGGTTGAGGATTACGTTAATAAACATACCGATGGCAAAGGCTACGACATCGTATTTGACACGGTGGGCGGCGATAACTTGGATGCCAGTTTCCAGGGGACGCGTTATGGCGGTACCATTGTCAATATCGCGGCACGCTCAACACACGACCTGAGTCCAATGCATGCCAAAAGCCTAACTCTTCAGGTCGTTTTCTTAGTCGGCCAGGTAGCGAATCCAACGAATCGATATAGCATCAGGCCACGACTCGAAAAGCTTTGTGAAATGGCTGAAAACGGCGATTTACGCCCGATAATTGACCAGAAGCACTTCGAATTTGAGGACGTTGCCGATGCACATACCTACTTGGAATCAGGCGAGGCGATCGGCAAGGTCGTTCTTACCCGGTAACCTCGTCGACCAGCTCGATCCAATGTTTGACCGGAGCTTTTGCTCCGGTCTTTAGGTGGAGCTGACACCCCACGTTTGCGGTCGCAATAGTCGGTGCACCGGTCGCCTCGAGGGCTTTAAGTTTATCTTTCAAAAGTCGTTTACTGAGATCTGGCTGGAGGATCGAATAGGTGCCCGCGGACCCACAACATAGGTGCGAGTCGGGCACGGGCCTCAATTCAAAACCAAGCTCTCTCAGAATACCCTCAGTTAAACCGTTGAGTTTCTGCCCATGCTGTAACGTGCAGGGTGAGTGGAACACGATCGTATCTGCGCCGCGGACTTTTAGGCCGCCTAAATCCTCTTTCGAAAGCACTTCGGAAATATCTTTGGCTAGCTCAGAAACACGTCTTGCTTTCTCAGCATAAAGCGGGTCGCCCTGGAGTAGATGAACATACTCTTTGACCATGACACCACACCCGGATGCTGTAATAACAATTGCTTCGGTACCTTGTTCGAGCAAAGGCCACCACGCGTCGATATTCCGCTTAACCGCATCGTGACTCCGATCGTGATCACTTAAGTGGTGGGCCACAGCACCACAGCAACCGGCTTCTCTAGCAGCGATCAACCGAATACCAAGGCGGTCAAGCACGCGCGCAGCAGATGCATTCACGTTAGGGGTTGCCGAGGGTTGCGCACAAGCCTCAAGCACTAACATGGTTCGAGCATGCGTAGACCGCGGCCACACACTTGGCTTAGCACGCCGGGGGATTTTAGTACCTATCCTCCCTGGCATCAGTGGTCGAAGGAGTTGCCCGACTCTCACTAGGAAACCAAACAACCGTCGATTCGGGATCACTACAACTAAGGCCCTGCGAATTAATTTTTGCGTCCACGAGCGACCCACTTCGTCTTCGACGATTTTACGACCGATATCTGCCAGGCGACCGTAATCTACACCTGACGGACAAGTTGTCTCACATGACCGACAGGTTAGGCAGCGATCAAGATGTGTCTGTGTTGATTTGGTTGGCGTCGCACCCTCAAGAATTTCTTTAATCTGATAGATTCGACCTCTCGGACCATCGAGTTCATCACCAAGTAACTGGTAGGTCGGGCAGGTCGCTGTACAAAAACCACAGTGAACACATTTCCGGAGGATGGCCTCTGCTTCACGGCCTTGGTCTGTATCGGCATACCGCTCAGCAATATTGGTTTGCATCAGTGAGCCTCCTCCAACAAACGACCACGATTAATCAAACCGTACGGATCCATCGCTTCCTTTACACGCTGATTCAGGCGGAGGATTCCAGATGTGAGCGGCTGCACACCCGTCCCCGACTCACGATCACGCGAAAAACAAGTCGCGTGCCCGCCCAGCCGCGCGGCCCATTCAAAGGGGGAAAAATCATTCCGTGGAGCCCTAATCCAACGCTGTCCACCGGCCCAGTCAAAGCGGAACGAATCCAATACGTTGGCTGGTGTGGTCGGTGCGAGCGAGACTCTCCAAGGCCAATAATCAGAGGAATGAAACTCGCTAGCAGTTAGGTCGCGAAGCCCGAACCAAAACTGATCGGCCTCTTTTAATGTCTCACCACCTATCGCCGCACCAGCAGATTCGACACCACTTGCTGCGCCTGATAATCGGATGTAGAGAAATCCATCAATCCAAGACGCAGCCGAAATGGGGTATGGACGACGCCCGAGTCGGATAAGCGTATCGAGTGCATCCGCTTGAGTACACTCAAGTACCTGCGTTTGCTCTTTTTCGGGAATTGGTAATACCTTGACCGAAATCTCAGTCAAAATACCCAAAGTACCAAACGCCCCAACAGACAATCGAGACAAGTCGTATCCGGCAACGTTCTTCATAACTTCGCCACCAAATTTGAGGTGTTGCCCGAGTCCATTAATCAAGCGAACACCCAACACACAATCACGTGCACTGCCGAGATGCATCCGCCTTGGTCCAGAAAATCCTGACGCCATCACCCCACCAATCGTGGATTGGTCACCCAAACGTGGAGGCTCGAACGGCAGCATCTGACGAGCATCACTCAAACATGCCTCGATCTCTTTCAACGTCGTACCACTTTTTGCGGTTAATACGAGCTCTGTTGGTTCATAGTTCACGACTCCCCTATGTTCATGCATCGATAAGGGCTCATCCTTCAACCGGCCGGCCAAGAATGATTTAGTATCCCCGCCAACGACAGCCACCGATTTTTTGGCCGCGAGGCGATCGCATAAAGTTTCAACTAAGGACATTAAAAACGTTCCAACTCTGGGTGAGGAATCTGCCCGCGGTGAATATGCATTTTTCCGAACTCTGCGCAACGATTCAGGGTCGGTACCGCTTTGCCCGGATTTAAGATCCCAGTGGGATCAAAAGCAGCCTTTACGGAATGGAACTGCGTTAACTCATCGGGGGAGAACTGAACGCACATCTCATTAATCTTCTCGACACCAACACCATGCTCTCCGGTAATGGTCCCACCGACCTCAACTGAAAGCTCGAGAATTTCTGCGCCGAAGTCCTCGGCTCGTTTGACTTCGTCTGGGTCATTCGCGTCAAACAAGATCAAAGGATGCAAGTTCCCGTCACCGGCATGGAATACGTTTGCGCAACGCAGACCGTATCGTTCCGACATTTCACGCATCCGTCTCAATACCAGAGAAAGATGTTTACGTGGAATTGTTCCGTCCATACAGTAATAGTCTGGTGAAATTCGGCCCACCGCTGGAAATGCACTCTTTCGGCCCTTCCAAAATAAAACTCTCTCCTCCTCATTGGTCGCGACTCTGAGCATCGTCGCTCCCGACTTCTTCAGAATTGTCTCAACCCGAGCCAGCTCGTCTGTCACCTCCTCTTTAGTGCCGTCGACTTCGCACAGAAGGAGTGCCTCAGCATCGAGTGGATATCCAGCCTTTACAAAATCTTCAACAGCGGCAACCGCTGGGCCATCCATCATTTCTAGGCCTGCGGGAATAATTCCAGCAGCAATAATGCCTCCAACAGAGTCACCCGCTTTAGTCACGTCATCAAACGCAGCCATCACGACACGCATTTCTTCAGGCTTTGGCAGTAAGCGGACCGTGATCTCCAAAACAACCGCCAGCAGGCCCTCGCTTCCGATAGTCAGGGCCAGGAGATCATAACCAGCTGAATCTAGGGCATCAGAACCGACCGTCTCGATTGAACCATCCTCCAGAGCGACCGTGACCGACAACACGTTGTGGACGGTTAGACCATATTTTAGGCAGTGTACGCCACCTGAGTTCTCTGCAATATTGCCACCAATCGAACAGGCAATCTGTGATGACGGATCCGGTGCGTAGTACAAGTCAAGGTGGCTCACTGCCTCTGAAATCGCCAAATTCCTCACACCAGGCTCTACACGTGCGATCCTTGCATCCTCATCAACCTCAAGAATTCTGCTGAACTTGGTCATTACCAGCAGGACTCCATCAGTGTGTGGCAACGCCCCACCTGATAATCCGGTCCCCGCACCACGTGCCACAACGGGCACACCAAAAGACCTACAGGTCTTGAGTACGTGACACACCTCCTCACGTGTCTCGGGAAGCACGACGATCTTAGGCTTCGCTTTAAACATCGTCAGGCCGTCACACTCGTAGGGTGCCGTATCTCGCTCTGAGAATAAGACCCGGTCAATTTGAACACCGGTTGCTAATGCTCCGACTAACTGTTCGGTTTCCATGAAATCACCTTTTGCGGTTCATCAAATTCATATGCGTAATTCACCGGAAAGGTTATCACAGGCACATATCCATCGTAGGGCTAAGTGGTCATACCAATAATAAGCAGTCGTCCACTTGATAAAACCAAACCAAAGTAACACACCCGATAAAACCATAGCGCTGAAATTCTCTCGTTTAAGTAAATTCCAAGCCTTACCGCAAAGGGGCCGACCGGGGCAAGAATAAGCGCGGCCCACAAGACATCATACGTAAATTGGTCTAACCAGTAATAAGGGGAAACTTTAGCTAAGTTGACAACGGTGAAGAACACGACGGTCGTGGCCGCATACGTCTTCGGCTCGAGTTTTTGAGGCAGTAATGCAACTTGGAGCGGGGGTCCACCCGCGTGTACGCTAAAACTTGTGAACCCCGCTATCGCGCTCCAAAATCGAGTATGCCACGGTCCCGGAGCGGGCTTTTCGGCTGGCTGCCCGAGTCCTAAATGCTCCGCCCACCATTGTATCCCAAACCCAAGCCCAATCATGCCGATCATGATTCGCAGGGAGTTTTCCGAAAGTACCTGGAAACTCATAGCGCCAATACACAAACCAAGACCCGCAGCCGGTAATAGTCGCTTGAGTTGCACCCAACACCACTGACCACGCCATCCATACAGGCCTGTCAGGTCCATGATAATCAAACAAGGAAGCATTATCGCTGCAGCCTGATTCACTGGGATGGCTGCCGATAAAAAGGGCACACCAACGATGCCAAGGCTTCCACCAAAGCCGCCTTTGGAGACACCAACGATGATTAGGCCGATCAGAGCGAGACCCCAAAACACAGGGTCCATGATTAATGTCGTCCCCACCAAGCAAAATTAGTTTGAGGGAATTACTCTTCAGCCGATTCCTCAGTGACATCTGCGTGAGTGTCCTCGGCTGGGACCGGTGAGGTCAGGAGTTTATCCCGCAGCATCTTCTCGATCTCGTCGGCCGTTGCCCGATTTTCATCCAAAAACTGAGCAGCATTGGCCTTGCCTTGGCCGATCCGTTGGCCGTCATAGGAATACCACGCGCCGGATTTCTCAACCAGACCTTCCTGGACACCTAGGTCAAGCACTTCTCCCATGTGATAGATGCCTTTCCCATACATGACTTGGAATTCTGCTTGGCGAAAGGGCGGTGATACCTTATTTTTCACCACCTTCACGCGGGTCTCGTTACCGACTACTTCATCCCCCTGCTTCACACTACCAATCCGGCGAATATCCAGACGCACCGAGCTGTAGAACTTGAGTGCATTGCCGCCGGTCGTTGTTTCTGGGTTACCGAACATGACGCCAATCTTCATTCGAATCTGGTTAATAAAAATGACTAGGCAGTTAGAGCGTTTGATATTCCCTGTGATCTTGCGAAGCGCCTGACTCATCAGTCGCGCCTGGAGACCCACATGTGTATCGCCCATATCACCTTCTATTTCCGCACGTGGCGTCAATGCCGCTACCGAGTCGACGACCAAAATATCAACGCTACCCGAACGCACAAGCATGTCAGCGATCTCCAATGCCTGCTCACCTGTATCCGGCTGCGACACAAGTAGATCATCGACATTGACCCCCAATTTCCCGGCATATATTGGATCTAACGCATGCTCGGCATCGATAAACGCAGCTGTACCGCCAGCTTTCTGGCATTCCGCGATCGTTTGCAAAGTCAGCGTTGTTTTACCCGACGACTCAGGCCCATAGATTTCAACAATTCGACCCTTTGGGAGACCACCAATTCCAAGTGCAATGTCTAGCCCTAACGAACCAGTCGAGATGGCTGGAATCGCTTCACGGGGAGCATCCCCCATACGCATGACTGCGCCTTTACCAAACTGGCGTTCGATCTGACTTAAGGCTGCATCAAGCGCTTTTCGACGATTGTCATCCATTTAAATACCCTTCTCGTGTGTGTAATCTGTATCCGTAGAGTAACGATGTTCAAGCGCGCTGTCAGCAGAAAATACTGGAAATAATGTCAGTATTTTATGACAGGCGCGAAAGTCGCTGTTTCAGCCAGGGGACCGTAATTTTTCGCTGATCACGCAAGCTCTCTTGATCAATGGCGCTCAGCAAGCCAACCAACTTAGCCGGATTTCTGGGAAGCCTCGGACTTAAGAATCGAATCACATCGGGCGTTAACTCAATTCCGCGGTGGTCGAGTTGACAACGGAAGAGGGACCTGAGGCCCTCGTCATCCAGACCGTCCAAGGGTAGTATCATTGACGCACAAGCTCGGCTCGCTAAGTCGGGCAGAGTTATAGAACCTTCGGCTCGCGGTGAGGTCTCAGAAATCAAGACTAAACCGTTTTCTTTACGCTTCCACCAAGAGAACAGGGCCGACTCGGCGATCGAGTGACGCAACCACCGATCCACGCGATCGAGAACTACTCCGCATCCGACATCAAGATAATAAAATAATTCAGGCGATATCTCAGCGCTTATGTCGCCGCAGTCGTAATAGCCAAATTCAAAACGATCGGCGATCAACAACCCCAGATGAGTCTTGCCGACACCCGGAGCACCATGCAACCAGAGTTCTGACGAAACCCCAGCCAACGAGTCCTGGACATGGGATAAAACCATTCGATGCTGCTCGGTCTCAACCCAGCATTCCAACAAGTATCCCGTCGGCTTTTCGAGATTCAAGATCTCCTGTATTGGTTGCTTTCGATGGATCACTTAAGCGAATACACCAACGGAAAAATGAATTGGATCGATTCGAAAGACGACACTATGTCGTCAGTCGAGCCAAGCGAGAGTTCTGTGTTAAGTACCATCGACGCATCCGTCGCCCGAATTTCTGTGGACTGTATCGTGATCCCGTCAGATGCTTCAAGATGATCAATCAGATCCATTAAACGAACCACATTGTTGTACTCAACTTTGACGGTCCATTGCCCCGCAACGACCTCATCACTGGGCTGGAAAGATATCAGCGAATTACCCTCTTCACCTTGAGGAACTACCTTAGGTTGTATCGTCTCAGAAACTGACCGTGCGTGTCGCATCACGACCTCGATCAGTGAGTAGGCTCGCGTATTAGCATCAACGCCAGGTATCTCGCCCGCGCGATACTGCCCGCTAGATTCAAATAACCAATATTTAAGAGACTGTCGCTCGGGACGGTCTCCAATAACCAAAACATGGCCAATGCCATAACGGCCGGACGCATTCATCACCGCCCCAGCAAACTCGCCCCAAATCTCCGCAGGAGACAACGCAAGCGTGTCGTCAAGATCCATCAGCGGGCGGCGCATCGGTACACCAAAACGCTTACTGGCCGCCAATAATCGGTCAATAATCAGGTTGGATTCCTGCCCGATCATTAAGCGCTCAAGGCCACGTTCCTCTGTCATCCAAATAAGGAATTCAGGCCGCTCGGTTTCCCAAAGCTCAATACCGGCTGTATCCAGTCGGGCTTTCAGTCCATCGACATCGATGTCAACGATAAATGTGTCGCCGTCATAACCATAGGAGTTCACTAACGCCTCGGACAGACTAAAGAGGTCGGGGGATTCGCCGAGCATCTGTGCTTCTGGGATCCCCGTCAATTTCTCAGCGGCACCCCTGATGGTGTCGGATATTGCCTCTTCCACGTTAAACAGTGAAGGCTCTTTGACATCAATGCGATACTCGAGCGCATCGACCGTTGCCGACAGAAAACACGCGATAAGGAAACTGAATCGTGCTGTCATGGAATCTCGCATTGGTTCTGGTAACGCGGCAAATGATACACTTCCGCAACCATCCACGCAGGAAGCTATAAAGTCAATGAGCCAAGATCATCAGAAGGGTCTCTCATACCGAGACGCTGGTGTCGATATTGATGCAGGAAACACACTAGTCGAACGGATCAAACCACACGCAAAAAGAACCGCTCGCAAAGAATCGCTGGGCGCCCTTGGTGGTTTCGCAGCCTCATTCAAGTTACCGCAAGGATACCAAAATCCGGTCCTTATCTCGGGGACGGACGGCGTCGGAACCAAATTAAAGTTGGCCATCGACTTTCAGCGGCACAGTCAAATCGGCCAAGACCTCGTGGCGATGTGCGTAAATGATCTAATCGTCGCGAACGCGGAACCATTATTTTTTCTGGATTACTACGCGACAGGTCATCTTAATGTTGATGTTGCTGAATCTGTGATCGCATCTATCGCTGATGGTTGCGAGTTAGCTGGTTGCGCGCTTGCGGGCGGAGAGACCGCTGAAATGCCTGGTATGTATCAGGACGGTGACTATGATCTAGCCGGGTTTTGCGTAGGTGTAGCTGAAGAATCAAAGATCTTGAACGGTAGCGGTGTCAAGGCTGGCGATACTATCATCGGCCTCCCCTCGTCGGGGCCACACAGTAACGGCTATTCGTTGATTCGAAAAATTATCGCGCATGTAGAAATCGACCCGGAGACAGAACAACTTACCCCTGATACAACCGTCCTGGATGCAGTCATGCAGCCAACTCGGATTTATGTCAACTCGGTACTCAAAGCGATGGCAACCGGCCACGTCACAGGCGCAGTGCATGTAACTGGCGGGGGATTTCAAGAGAATCTACCCCGCTCTTTCAGCGAGAATTTGGCCGCATATATTGATCTCGATACATGGCATCCTCCAGCTATTTTCAAGTGGCTCGAGGCACAGGGTGATGTTGGTGCGGAAGAAATGCTCAGAACCTTCAACTGTGGCGTTGGTTTCATCATGTTCTGTACCCCAGAACATGTACCCGAAATCACTAAAGTACTTCTATCAACCGGCGAACAGCCAATCATCATTGGCGAAATCACAGAACTTCAAACTGACCCGGTGGTATTTTCAGGAGCGTTTACTTGATGCGAGTGGTCTGTTTGATCTCGGGTGGAGGCAGTAATCTACAGGCCTTGCTTGATTGGCAATCTAAGGGACTTCTGGGCGACGCGAAAATAGTTGGCGTGATATCCAACAATGCAGGTGTCTACGGCCTCGAGCGGGCAAAAAATGCAAATATTTCAACCTCGGTACTGTCGCACCATGACTACCCTGATCGACTTCAATTCGATAGGAAGCTCATCGAATTGATCGATTACTATCGACCGGATCTCGTCGTATTGGCTGGGTTTATGAGGGTCCTGACATCTGAATTTGTAAGTTACTATGCAAACCGGCTGATCAACGTGCACCCATCCCTCTTACCTAAACACAAAGGACTGCACACGCATCGACGCGCAATCGAAGCAGGCGATACAACCAGTGGAGCAACCGTCCACTGGGTAACAGAAGAGCTTGATTCAGGGAACATTATCCGCCAGGTTGAAGTACCAATACAAACCGACGATTCAGAGGATTCACTTCAACGAAGGGTGCTGGAAGCGGAGCATACTCTGTATCCTTCAGTGATCCGTGATCTTTCGCTGGGGCTTATTTCATGCTGAGGGTACTCGCATTTCTCTCCTGGTTTGTCACCTCACCGATCTTTGCACAAGGCTATGAAGCCAAATACGATGTAGTCTGGAACATGGGTATCAGTCTAGAAGCTGAGGCGATCGAGACGCTGAAGCAAACTGGGGATCTCTTTGAAATGGTTCTGGATGCCAATGCGAATATTGGCTCGGCTAGTGAGACCGCAAGTCTATTGTTCACTAAGGAGAATGGCTGGAGGCCCCTTGATTATAGCTACACTCAGAATATTCTCGGTCGTGCTACGGGCAGAAATTTCCGGTTTAATTGGAACAGGAATTCGCTAACCAGGCTTCACGAACCGGAGAGAGCCGAAATAGCAATTCCAGACGAAATAGTCGACCCTTTGGGGTTTCGACTGCAATTGGCTTACCTGTTGAAGAGTGGTCAGCCGTTACCCGAATCGATAACGATGCTTGATGGGAACGACGTCAAACAACGCTCGCTGGTAGCCGGTGAGCTGGAGGCTCTCGATACGCCATATGGTCTCATTGAGGCCCAGAAATTCATACTCGAAGACGACACTCCAGATCCTAAACGTAAATTCCAATTTTGGCTCGCCCCTTCGCTTAATTACCAACTTGTTAAACTTGAAAAACGGGATAAGAAACGGAGTTTTGCGTTGACGATCAAAGCTTTTAAAACAAAAGGGACACCCTAACCACTGAGGGCTGGTATGCAAATAGGGCTTCATCGGTCGATTCATGCCTTTGAACCGGCCTCTTGGGATGCATTGAATCCAGGGCGCTACCCAGGTTTACTCCACGGTTTTTTGTCTTCTCTCGAGGACTCAAAAAGTGTTGGTGAGGGGACGGGGTGGCTACCACTCTATGCATCCGTCGGCGAGCACGATGAATTAATCGGCTCGATGGTTTGCTACCTAAAAACTGACTCATACGGCGAGTACGTGTTTGATTGGGCATGGGCAGATGCCTACCACCGAAATGGCCTCAACTACTACCCAAAATGCGTCACAGCAATTCCATTCACACCGGCATCCGGTCCGCGCATTCTTATAAAAAATGGCTACAATCATGGGGAAGTGACGCGGTACTTGATGGAGGCCCTAAAAGAGGAACTTGCAGGAAAAGTGTCAAGCTGGCACATCCTATTTCCCGACGAAAACAGTTACGAAAGCCTAAAAACGGCCGATTCATGGCTTGAGCGATACGGCGTTCAGTTTCACTGGTTTAATCAGGGTTTTCAGAGCTTTGATGATCATCTTGCGACCTTTAACTCGAAACGACGAAAGGAAGCTCGACGAGAACGCAGGCGTGTAGCGGAGCAGGGGATTACATTTGAACGGCTAGGCGGGCATGAGATCGATAGTAGTGCGCTTGAAACGCTGTTCCAGTGTTATCAGATGACCTACCGACATCGCGGGAGCCTTGGCTATTTAACACGTGAGTTTTTTGAATATGCGGTTGAGCGTATTCCTGGATCCATTCGGGTCGCCTTCGCGACTCATCAAGGCAAACGTATTGCGATGTCGTTCTGCCTTCATGACCAGAAAACTCTCTACGGTCGCTACTGGGGTACGTTACGCGAGTTTGACTGCTTGCACTTCGAGACATGCTTTCACCAGTGGATCGAAGATGCGATCGAACAAGGGTTTGAGCGTTTCGATCCCGGTGCTCAGGGCGAACACAAGATTGCACGTGGCTTCAGGCCGGTAAAGACCCGAAGTCTCCACTGGATCGAAAACCAGGAGTTTGCAGCAGCGATCGAACAGTTCCTTATGAAGGAACGAGCGCACATCGATCGCTACTTTCAGGCATGTGACGACCACACGCCCTTTAAATTATCAAACGAAGCGCTTCGTATTTAGGAGCAGCGCGTTAATTGGCCCAAGAAATCACAGCCCAGACAGCCTAATGGACACATTCCACTCTTGAGGGTCGAAGCCCGCTATACTTGGCATTTTGCAAGACTTTACATATGGATGCGATATGCGGACCTCCCAACTGTTACTACCAACTTTGAAAGAAGATCCGATTGATACCGTCGTAATCAGCCACAAGCTGATGTTACGTGCGGGTATGATTAGGCAACTCGCGTCAGGCCTTTACACATGGTTACCGCTCGGCGTTCGCGTGCTTAAAAAAGTCGAACGAATTGTGCGCGAAGAGATGAATCATGCCGGAGCGCAGGAAGTACTGATGTCGGGAGTTCAGCCCGCCGAACTTTGGCAAGAGACTGGCCGCTGGAGCCAATTTGGACCTGAATTATTGCGCCTCAAAGATCGTCATGAACGTGATTTCTGCCTTGGGCCAACCCATGAGGAAGTAGTCACGGATCTCGTTCGTCGTGAGGTCAATTCGTATAAACAGTTACCACTCAACTTGTATCAGATTCAAACAAAATTCCGTGACGAGGTCCGCCCACGCTTTGGAGTCATGCGTTCACGAGAATTCATTATGAAAGATGCATACTCGTTCGATATTAATGAAGACGGTATGTGCCAGAGCTATCAAACGATGTATGACGCCTATTGCCGAATTTTTGATCGGATTGGACTCGACTACCGAGCGGTTCTCGCTGACTCAGGCGCTATTGGAGGTAGCGGATCACAAGAGTTCCATGTACTTGCAGAGTCAGGTGAAGATGACATCATCTTCTCGGATGGATCCGACTACGCGGCCAACATTGAAAAGGGAGCATGTATTGCCTCGGGACCACGAAAAGCACCCCGCGAAGTCATGTATAAGGTTGAAACACCCACTCAAAAAACGATAGATGCGCTGGTCACCGATTTCGAACTTCCGATTGAGCAGACGGTCAAAACACTCATCGTGCGAGCATCCGAATCCTGTGAATCTGATTTTGTAGCACTGATCATCCGTGGCGATCACTCCTTGAATGAAGTCAAAGCAGAAAACCATGCGAAGGTAGCAAGCCCCTTAACATTCGCGACAGAAAACGAAATCAAAAAGCTTATGGGAGCCGGGCCTGGGTCACTTGGCCCAGTGAATTGTCCAGCTCCAGTCATCGCCGACCTTCAAGCCGCAGTCTGCTCTGATTTTGGGGCAGGTGCGAATCAAGAAGGCTGGCATTACTTCGGCATCAACTGGGGCCGCGATTGTAGCGAACCGGAGACGGCAGATCTGAGGAACGCTGAGGAAGGTGATCCAGCACCTGACGGATCAGGAACGTACCTGATCCGTCGCGGAATCGAAGTTGGCCATGTCTTCCAGCTTGGACAGAAATATTCAGAAGCAATGGGTGCAACAGTTCTCGATGAGAATGGCAAGCAATCGACTATGTTTATGGGTTGCTATGGTATCGGAGTGACACGGATTGTCGCGGCTGCGATTGAGCAATGTCATGACGAACGTGGAATCTGTTGGCCCCCGTCACTGGCACCGTATCATGTCTGCATCGTTCCAATCGGCGGCAATAAAAATCCAGCTGTCGATGAACAAGCATTGCGCATTCAGCAAGAACTTCAAAGCCGCGGCTTAGACGTACTGCTCGATGATAGGAATATGGGGCCTGGTCCTCGATTTGCTGATATGGATCTTATCGGCATACCGGTTCGCATCGTTGTCAGTGCGAAAACCCTTGAAGACTCGGAAGTTGAACTCAAACAACGAACTGAGGAGGAGGCGTCGCGGGTGTCTCTGAAAGACGTTGTGGATATTGTGATTACACTTGAATGGCTCAAATCTTAGTTCTTTTTTATAGTCGCACGGGTCACGTTGCGTCCCTCGCCGAAGCCGTTGCCGAAGGTGTTGAGCAGGCAGGTTGTGAAGCAAAACTGCGTGCAGTGCCAAGTCTTACGCCCTCACACTCAGAACCGGTGGGTGGTAGTTTCGAAAACGAAGACGGCTATCTCTTTGCAACTAAAGATGATCTCAGAACCTGCGATGGTCTCGCGCTCGGCTCGCCAGCTCGATTCGGAACTATGGCTGCTCCGCTGAAAGGATTTTTAGAGACAACTTCAGATCTGTGGCTGTCCGGCGCGATGATTGATAAGCCTGCCTGTGTATTTGCCTCAGCATCGTCCTTACACGGAGGACATGAGGCCGTACTCCAATCGATGATGACCCCCCTGCTCCATCACGGTATGGTCATCATGGGTTGCCCGTATTCGGATCCTGGTCTGGCGGCTACCGAAGGTGGCGGGACTCCTTACGGTCCAACACATCTCGATGCCCAAACGCTCCGCCCCCACGAACACGATATGGCAGTTCGATTGGGAGAACGCCTTGCCAAATGGAGTCGATATGACTGACGCAACAACTTATCGCAGACGCAAGCAAATGTTTTTCGCTTGGTTAAAGGTCTCCCTGATCGGTCTCATTGTGTTGCGTATTTCTGGGCTCTGGCTACTAACGCCAGCAACAACTGCGGTGGGTGCAATTGGGGTAACACTAATATTGGTTGCTTTTGTGTGGCCAGTTTTCAGACAACATATTAAAGCAAGCCTCTGGCTCAGCTTTGTCGCATGTTTGTTTTTTACGACAGGGGTATTGAATGCAATGACAGAAGGACGAGAACTGTTCGGTACTATTGAATCGCTTTTGGCGGCGACTATTTTCGTTAGCGCGATGATGTTTGCGCGAAACTCCTATCGGGAACTTGAGGCTATAACAGAAGCGTCAGGGCAATCGACCACATAAACAGGCCGATTCCGATATCTAGAATCGTCCACGCTTTTGCATTCTCAAATATTGGTCTAAGTAGACGCGCTCCGTAACCTAAGCCCACGAACCATACCCAACTTGCGGAGACCGCACCCGCTGCAAATGAGAATCGATCTTCTGGGCCATACTGCGTACCCAAGCCACCAATAAGCACAAGTGTGTCCAGATAGACATGCGGATTAAGTAGGGTAACACCAACAATGGTCCAGAACGCGGGCCAAAATGATTCAACAACGCGGCCCTCCACTTTAAGCACGTCATTTTTCGAAGCGGACCGAAAACATATCACTCCGAAGCAGATCAAAAAGAGTGCGCCGCCAATCCGTGTGACCCCTTCAAATGGGGGCCAGAGCTCGGTTATTGCACCCATGCCATATATCCCAGATACCATCAATAATGTGTCGCAAAAGATACATACGGCGACAGTCACCGCCACCTGACGGCCAGCGATCCCCTGCCTTAAGACATGGGCGTTTTGAGCACCGATCGCAGCTATTAATCCGAGCGCAATCCCGAAGCCTGAGACAGCAGCAAACCAGTTCAAAAGCATCCTTAACGAGAAAAAATTTAATTTGACTGCCCGATAATACCAACGGACCAACATCGTTTGATATCACAGTCCAAGCTAATTGCTCACCGGATCGGTTCGAATAAGAACCGCGGCTAAAGCATCCGGAAACTGCTAAAAGACAGAACGAGTAGATAAACCATCGTATTCAATCGTCTATTGCACACCTCGCCGAGAGGACGGCCTCAAATAGATCTTCCCTTCTCACGAGGAAATGTAGCCGATGATGAGCTCCGACAGCGCCCCAGAGAAGAAGACGATCGCCCTCTTCCAGGGCAATGCCGTCTTCCGGAAAAGGAACCAGATCACCATTTAGGCGAACCAACAGCAGGCAAATCAACGGCATACTCGGATAGTCGAGACCCGGGTCGACCAGCAAATCACCAAGCTTAGGAGCTCTCGCGGCTTGTAAAAATGGTAGCACCCCAGGAGCTTCATCATCATTCAAAGTAAAATCAAAGTGCGCTAACTCAGGGCTTTCTCCGGAGAGCAACGTATTTAGCTTTTTTAAAACACCATTAACTAAAGGCTCAGGCATTACCTCGAGCTGACCCAAAAACTGGTGCAATAGTGGCGTTGTGATGCGTGCATATATCTCTTGCGCAATAATGCGGCCCTCGCGCAACACAAAACTAAAATGTCCTTGGCCAAAAACAGGTTCACTGGTTGACCTGTTCCTGCGGGCAACAGTAACTAAATTCGGATTCTCCGATTGCGCCGTTAGCAGGATCGACAGATTGTCGCCATCGTCGTTGGTTCCGGCGATGATACCAACCGCGTCACTAATTCGCGCCTCGCGCAGGGTTTGTGCTTCTGTCCCGATACCTTGAATCCAGGGCCAATCGCCCCGCTCTCCTGGGGCTCTCGCACTAACAAGACAAAATGGAATTTGTTCTCGGATAAACGCTTCGACCATTGTTTCAGACATTCGCCCAGCTGCACAAATGATCCAATGCCCTGAGCTTGGAATCTCAACCACTTCAATTTGGTTGAGATCTGGGTCAACCAGCTCATGGTATAGCGCAAATGCATTTGGTTTCTGGATCAGTTGGGTCACGCTTCGTGCTGCGACTCGGAAGGGATCAACCACAATCTCAGTATCAAAACTTCGTAGGTTGCGTGTATTGGCATCAGTGGCGGAACGCGCATAGACGGGCACTCGCGGGGCAAGAATTCGTGTGTTTGTTGAGACTGTAAGATTGACTTGATCCTGGTCTGTTAACGCAAGTACACCTCGACACAATGCGCGTTGAACTCCAGCATCGACGAGCGTCTGAGGCTCAGCAGCATCGCCCACCAGAATATCGAGCTCGTAACTTAGGTCAGAAAGTCTCGCGGCATCCGCTCTATTAACGTTTGAATCAATCATCACGCACCGCACTCCGGAGTGATCTAAAAAACGAATCAACTGACTACCCGCGGCTCCATACCCACAGACAACCCAGTAGGGGTATTTAATTCCATGAATCCTCGATACCGACCGTTGATATGAACGTAGATGTCGAAACGCAGGATCTGATAACACCGCTAAAATAGAGCCGATCGAGTAGAGCCAAGCGATCACGGTCGAGTACATCACAAACAACATCCAAAGCTTTTGGCTCGACGTAAATGGATATGGAATTTCTCCAAATCCGATCGTAGTCGCTGTGAAACTCACCAGGTAAAATGCATCGAGGAAAGAAAGATGGTATGCAGAACCCGCGGGTGTCAATCCAGGAATTAACACGAGACCTAACACACTGATCGCATAGGTAACGATCAGCGTTATAAGTGGTGCACGCAACTCGAGCAGCAATAACCACATCGCAGCACCACGGATCCGCGACCGACCTCGCGCGCTGAGGTTCATTAGCGTTTTAATTGGACTGTCTCAGCGATTAATAAGACCACGCTTGTGACGTTGGCGAGCATCGCACCACCTGCTAGAGACACAACGCTGGCCATGACCCCGACAGATACTTCACCGGCCACCTGAGCCGCGTAACCCCACATCACAGCGGCCGTAATCAGCTGGAGATCAGCAACTAAACTGGTCGCCAACAAAACCGCGCCCAAGTGCGAGCGGTCGCCGATCTTCAGTATCGTTGCGATCAAAGACACCACCAAGGCAAAGAAAAATTCGTAGGGATTATGATGATGCGGGTTATCGATTTCACCAACGAAGAAGCCGAAGTTCAAGGTCAGGGCGAGGACAATAAAAAAAGCGAACCAGACACGCTGGGTATTCATAGCCAACTCCAAACGATCGGGGGCGATGCCCCCCTCTCGTTAATAGTCACCGATTATGCAACAGGATGCGAGACTGAGTTGAGCTTCGCTTCAGTTTCCGTGGGCAGTAAATCTGCTATTGCGTCACGTTCACCGACCAATTCATTATTGGTCGCATCCATTTTGCCTCGCGAGAAATCGCTCAGATCGATACCCTGAACCACCTTGTAATCGCCGTCTTCGCAAACCACCGGGTATGAATAAATCACACCAGGGGGGATCCCATAAGAGCCATCGGCAGGAACCGCCATTGAGACGACTTTCCCTTTGCTTCCAATAATCCAATCGCGCATGTGGTCAATCGCAGCCTGAGCAGCAGACGCGGCCGATGAGGCGCCACGAGCGTCAATAACCGCCGCTCCGCGCTTGGCTACCGTCGGAATATAGTCGTTTTCGTACCAGTTACGATCAATTTGATCCAACGCAGGCTGTCCTTTAACAGTCGCACGATGCAGGTCTGGGTACTGCGTTGGAGAATGATTACCCCAGATACACACATCACCAATATCGGTTGGCTGAACACCTAGGCGGTTCGCCAGAATACCAATCGCTCGGTTGTGATCAAGGCGGGTCATTGCCGTGAACTGACGCGGATCGAGACTTGGTGCGTTGCGACTGGCGATCAATGCGTTGGTGTTCGCTGGGTTGCCGACGACAAGTACGCGTACACCCTTCGACGCGTGATCATTCAGTGCCCTACCCTGGACAGAGAAGATTTTTGCGTTCTCTTTCAAGAGATCGGCACGTTCCATGCCAGGACCACGTGGGCGAGCGCCGATCAAGAATGCAACGTCGGCGTCCTTGAAACCGTCTTCTGGATTATCATGCGTAGTAATGTGGGCCACCAACGGGAATGCGCAGTCAATCAGTTCCATGACGACGCCATTCAATGCGTTCATTGCCGGCGGAATTTCCACCAACTGGAGAATCACTGGCTGATCTTTACCTAGCAACTCTCCTGCTGCAATTTTAAAGAGAATTGTGTAGCTAATCGCACCGGCGGCACCAGTGACCGCAACGCGCACATTTTGTTTCATTCATTGCTCCTTGTCGGGGAATCGGAATTCAAACGTAATGCCATCCATTGTCCGATGGCCATAAGTTGTTCAGGCACCACGCTATGTGGCATAGCGAACGCCTGAAATGTAACCGGATAACCAAGCGCAAGTAACGAGTCGCGGGCTTGCTCTCCAAGTACATAGGGGACCACGGGATCCAATGTCCCGTGGTGAATCTCGATAGGCAATGTCTCTGGATCACGACCCGGAGACAATGTTGGATCTTGACTACCAACCCAGTACGTCGATAGCGCTAAAATTCCAGCAAGCGGCTTCTTAGAGCGAACCCCAGCATAAAGCGCAACAGCTCCGCCCTGGCTAAATCCAACCAAGAGAATTTGAGCCGGCTCAATCCCGGCCTCAATTTGCACCTGAATGATTGTATCGATGCGGTCCGCGGATTCTGAAATACCTCGCACATCAATGGTTCGATCAATATCCATATGTTCGATGTCGTACCACGCAGGCATCACCATGCCACCGTTCACTGTCACCGGGATCGCTTGCGCGTGCGGAAAAATAAATCGCGTTGCCTGGTTCTCTAGACCCAAGAGCGGTAACGCGGGCTCAAAATCATGACCGCTTGCACCGAGCCCATGGAGCCATATGACGGCACTGTCAGCGGGTTTTGTTGGTTCTACGACGACTGCGTCAAACATGAAACATCCAAGGTATTAAGGAACGCGAAGCGTAATCGCGCTAATCTATGCACGCAATGACACTTTGGCTAAATACATGCTAGCAATTTTACGTCTTTTTTTTCTCGCAGTCGCAACATTTTTAGGTGGATTACTTATAAGCTTCGTGTCGCCTCTGAAACTGTTCTCACCAACACAGAAGCTGAGCTACCAACTCGCAGCAGGTATCGCTGGATTCTGGGCTGACTTCATGCGCTGGCTTCTGACTACCATACGGACCGACTACGTCATCACGGGCGACAGGCTTGATCCCAGGGGAACTTATCTCATTTTGGCTAACCACCAGAGTTGGATCGATATCATGATGGTGATGGTTGTCCTGGGAAAAGGGACGACGCTACCTCGTTTTTTTATGAAGTGGGAATTGGTTTACATGCCAGTCATCAATATTTGTGCGTGGGTACTCGATTTCCCGATAATGCGCCGCTATACCCAAGAGGATATAAAAGATCGGCCGGAGCTCAAGAATCGGGATTTCGATTACGCTCACGAGGTTCTCTCCAGAAACCCTGAAAGACAGTGTGTTGTTGTGAACTACGCTGAAGGAACCCGATTCACTCCAGAAAAGCACAGAAAGAATCGGTCTCCGTACAAGCATCTCCTCAAACCAAAAGTGGGCGGCCCACAGCTCGCGCTTGACTGCTTGAGAGGTCGACTCGATGGTATTGTCGATATTACGCTCGCGTATCCAGGCGCGAAGGTCAGTGTGTGGCGCCTAATGGCTGGCCGTGTGCCGAAAGTTATGATTCACGTAGAGAGGATCAGGCTACCTGACGGGCTGGAGAAAACCCGGGAGACCTTGACTGAGCTCAAGGCGTTCCGGGGTTGGATAAATTCAATCTGGGCGAAAAAAGATGCCCGTATCGACCAGATGATTAACGATACACAGGTAAACGACCGCACATCGCCTTGACACGATCGCGAACACGTCCCTTAACCGCTTCGTCGTCGAGGTTGTCGAGGACATCACAAATCAATCCAGCCAATTCCCGGCAATCGCTCTCAACGAAGCCACGAGTCGTGACGGCGGGTGTACCAATCCTTATCCCTGAAGTAACGAATGGCGACTGCGGATCGTTCGGCACCGCATTTTTATTCACCGTGATGTGTGACTCACCAAGTGCAGCGTCAGCCGCTTTTCCTGTAATTCCCTGAGCAACTAGATCCACCAGCATCAAGTGATTATCAGTTCCTCCCGAGACGATTTTAAATCCACGCTCGATGAAGACCGAAGCCATCACCTGAGCATTTTTCACAACCAGCTCTTGGTAGGTCCTAAACCCGGGCTCCATCGCTTCTTTAAAGGCGACTGCTTTGGCGGCAATCGCATGCATCAGTGGCCCGCCCTGCATTCCCGGGAAGACCGCCGAGTTCAATTTCTTGTGAAGCGTCTCGTCATCTTGGCCCGATAGGATCAACCCCGAGCGAGGGCCACGTAGTGTCTTGTGTGTCGTTGTGGTAACCACATGCGCGTGTCGGATCGGCGATGGGTATACTCCTGCAGCCACCAGGCCAGCGATGTGAGCCATGTCAACTAAAAAATAAGCGCCGACATTATCTGCGATCTCACGCATCTTAGCCCAATCAACCACCCGAGAATACGCCGAAAAACCGCCAAGAATTAGCTTGGGTTTGTGCTCATCAGCCAGGTCTGACATTTGGTTATAATCCAGATAGCCATCGGCGTCGATCCCGTACTGAACCGCGTTGTAGACCTTGCCCGAAAAGTTGACAGACGCGCCGTGTGTGAGGTGACCGCCATCGGCCAGAGACATACCAAGCACCGTATCACCCGCCGCCATCAATGCTAGGTACGCAGCGGCGTTTGCTTGAGAACCCGCATGCGGCTGAACATTTGCGTATGCCACACCAAATAGGGCCTTCGCCCGGTCAATGGCTAGTTGCTCAACAACATCTACATGTTCACAGCCACCGTAGTAACGTTTACCGGGATAACCCTCGGCATATTTATTGGTAAGAACTGATCCTTGCGCCTCCAGTACCCTAGGACTCGCGTAGTTCTCTGAGGCAATCAGCTCAACGTGGTCCTCTTGCCTGGTAGATTCATACTTCAACGCCTCACACAATGCTTCATCGTATATTGATATTGATGAGTTCATGTCGAACATCTACGTGCACTCCTGTCGCTTCATCATTTTGAAAGATCTTTCATTTCACCACTACTATCGGCTACGGTATCCGCTCGTCCGCAATATGATCGGGCGCTTTGAAGCGACCTGCATTTTAGTTACGATTCGCTGAAGTTGGGCTATTAGGACCCTAACACAGTAACAAAAAGTGGACATAAAATGAAAACGTTTGATCCCAAGGGTAAGCCAAAGAGCTGGTCAATCGAAATTACACCGAAGGAAAGTAAAACGATTAGCTGTTTCTCCACGTTTCTAGACTGCGATACCAAAGTTAATGTCACCAACCTACCTAAAACATCCGTCACGGACATTTTCGCGACGGTGGAGAAATTGAAGCACGATGGCATGAATCCGGTGCCACACATTACGGCCCGCACCGTGATCGATGAGGATGACCTCGCGAGGATAGTAGAGAAATATGCAACTCTTGAGGTCTCTGAGGTTCTAATCATCGCCGGCAATAAATTCCAGCCGGCTGGCAGCTTCTCAAGCTCCTCAGACCTAATTAGTTCTGGTGTATTTGAACACTTTGGAATCATCAATCTTGGGGTAGCAGGGCACCCCGAGGGTTCTCCTGACATCACACAACAACAACTGGAGGATGCTATCGATCAAAAAAATCACCTCGCCGCGTCTCGAGGTCTTAATATTTTTCTCGAGACCCAGTTCTGTTTTGATGCACAGAGGATAATCGATTGGGAGAAGGCGATTCGCGACCGAGGTAACTCGCTGCCGATCCGGGTCGGTGTTGCCGGACCCACGAAACTACTTTCATTAATCAATTTTGCGATCAAGGCTGGGGTCGGCCCCTCACTAAAATTTCTCATAAAAGAGCGGGACAAGCTGACCAAACTGGTGCATTCATACGATCCCACCGATCTAATTTTGTCTCTTGCCCCGCAATTCTCCCCAGAGGCTAATACTTGCCTTGAATCGATTCATTTCTATGCTTTCGGTGGATTTCGAAAGACCGCCGAATACGCTCAAGAATTATTTAAATAAGGTTTAAGCGGTTAGCCTGGCCTCTAAATACTCGGCTATTATTAGCACTCGGCACGAAATTAATTGACTCGACAAAAAGTTTTCCTGCAAAGTCAGAAAAAAAGAGGAGGAACCATGACGATCTCCCTTTCAATCGGCCCACAGAACCGAAAAAGCCCGTTTTTCAACTCGACGTTACGAGATGGCCTTAAGTCGGCCAGCATCTATAACCATATGTATTTTCCAACCACCTTCGGTGATAGACCCGCGGAATATGATCGTCTATTAAACGGGGTGGCAATGTGGGATGTCAGCATAGAACGACAAGTCGCCTTCAGGGGAACGGACGCCGTAAAGCTTGCGCGGTATCTCACAGGCAGGAATCTGGACGACTTACAGACCGGTCAAGGTAAATATGTTCCACTTTGCGATTATCATGGGCGACTCATAAACGACCCCATCCTCCTCCCAATCGCAAAAGACGAGATTTGGTTATCGATAGCAGATAGTGATATCAAATTATGGGTATCGGCGGTAGCTGACTCCCTTAAATATCAGGTCGTTGTTTTCGAACCCGACGCCTCTCCACTCGCAGTCCAAGGACCGCTTGCGACACCCCTGGTAGCCGACTTATTCGGGCAGTGGATCCACGACCTCAAATTCTTTGGTTTCCGAGAGACGAAGCTAAGAGATATCCCGGTAATTTTGGCGAAATCTGGTTGGTCCAAACAGGGAGGCTATGAAATCTATCTCCTCGATGAAAACTTAGGAGAAAACTTGTGGTCGGAGGTCAAGGGCGCGGGAGCCAAATACAACATCGGTCCGGGCGCCCCAAACTACATCGAACGACTGGAGAGTGGACTGCTATCCTTCCGAACCGACTGTGACGAAACCAGCAACCCATTTGAGTTTGGGCTTGGTCGTTTTATTGACCTCGATCAAGATCAAGAATTTATTGGCAAGGCGGCTCTCCGAAAGATCGGGGAGGCTGGTGTAAAGCGGAAATTCATAGGACTACGAATCGACGGGCCACGGTTTGATTCACCTCCCGAGGACAGGTCTTCAATCTATGTTAACGATGTCTATGTCGGTTACGCGTCCGCGGCCGCATACAGCCCAAGATTGAAATCAAACATCGCGGTCGGTGTAATCGATATCAGGCACGCGATTGATGGAGAGGCGGTCCTAATCGAGTTCTCCGACCTTAAAAGAACGGCGCGAGTGACTCCACTGCCGATATCCAGGTGAGGGCATATGATGACCACAGTAGATTCGATTAACAGTAAATTCATGGGCCCCAGGGCCGCGAATCATGTCCCCCTGAGCCCGCTGTCTTTTATCAAGAGAACTGCCGCGGTCTATGGAAATAAAGCAGCCACGACCTATAACGGAAAAACAAGAACTTGGTCCGAGGTCTACACGCGTTGCTGTCTTTTTGCCTCCGCGGCAAAAAAGTCTGGTATCAAGCGCGGCGAGGTTGTGAGCGTTCTCGCATTCAATACACCAGAAATGGTTGAATTACAGTTCGCCGTCGCTATGGCAGGGGGTGTATTAAATACAATAAATACCAGACTAGATGCTGATACGATCGCTCGGATCATAGCGCACGCAGATCCTGCGGCTATCGTCGTAGACATCGAACTCACAGCACAACTTGAGCTAGCTCTTACTCAGATCAATGGTCGCGAAAAACAAATAATCGTTATCCCATGCCACGAGCATGAAGTCCCTCGATGTCACTTCTCGGACGAAGTTCTCTACGATGATTTTCTTGGCCGAGGAGACCTTCATGATTCCTGGGTACTACCGGAGAGTGAATGGGAAGCTTACGGCCTGAACTACACATCAGGTACGGGAGGAACACCAAAAGGTGTGGTGATTCATCACCGCGGCGCGTATCTGATGGCTATGGGGACAGTGCCTGCTTGGAATGTACCGCAGCATCCCGTGTATCTCTACACCGTCCCAATGTTTCATTGCAACGGCTGGGGCCACGCCTGGCTGAATGCACTGGTGGCGGGCTCAATCATTTGCTTAAAAAAGATCAATGCCAGCGCAATTTTCGATGCGATCAGTGAACATAAAGTCACACACTTCGGTGGCGCTCCGGTCGTGCTGGGTCTCTTGATCAATGCCCCAGAAAATGACCAGAAGACAATTAAGCATACGGTAAACGTTATGACAGCAGGGGCACCTCCACCACCCGCGGTCCTTGAAAAGGTTGAACGGTTGGGAATGGAGGTGATGCAGGTATATGGCTTGACTGAAACGTTTGGCCACATAATGCACTGTGCATGGGACACAGACTGGGATAATTTAGATTTCGGCGAACGGGCAACCATAAAAGCTCGCCAAGGTGTCCAATTCACCCACACCGAAGAAACAGAAGTACTTGGGCTAACGGACAATCTACCAGTCCCACATGATGGGGAAACTCAGGGTGAAATCGTAATTCGATCTAACACGTTGATGAAGGGTTACCACAAAGACGAATCGGCGACAGAGGCCGTGTTCGGGGACGGCAATTATTTCCGAACCGGAGACATCGCGGTCCGACATCCTGGCGGATATATTGAAATCAAGGACCGCCTTAAAGACGTGATTATTTCGGGCGGAGAAAATGTTTCTTCTGTCGAAGTGGAAAATGTCTTGTATCGATTACCAGGTGTTGCATGCGCAGCGGTCGTGGCCAAATCAGATGAAAAATGGGGGGAGGTGCCTGTTGCTGTGATTGAACTCAAGGAAGGTGCAGAGTGCACAGAGCCTGAAATAATAGACCACTGTCGTCGGCACCTTGCCGGATTTAAGACCCCCAAGGAAGTGATATTCAGAGAGATCCCGAAGACTGCCACGGGTAAAGTGCAAAAATTTTTATTGCGTCAAGAATTCAAAAAATGATGGGTCTCGACGCAACGCGAGCGATAACCAAACCGTCCTATTCTTTCTGGGTATTTTTTTACGGAAGTATTTTTTCAAGTTGGTTAGTGCTTTTCGTCATGTCAGCCACGGGCGAAGTATCGAACTTCACTTTCATTAAAGAACTCTGCCTATCGGCGTCCGAGTCATCTATCTCACAGCTCGCTGGCATGTGGGGGCTGATGATCGGAGCAATGATGCTTCCCTCGTTCTACAACTTTACTGTCGTCCACCAAGATATAAGACGCGGTAGTTTCACGCATACGGCCCTCCTTACATTCGGGTACATTACTATCTGGCTGTCTGTGGTCCCATTAGCAAGCTTCGGTCAGAAGTACTTCCTCGAGCAAGGTCTGGTGGATCTAGATGGCAGAAGTCAGTCAATGTTTTTAAATAGTCTTCTTTTATTCACGGCTGGCGCATACCAGTTCACGAAAATCAAGAACGCTTGTCTTTCTGTTTGCTCATCCCCAATGCATTTCTTTTTAAGTCATTGGCAAGAAGGCTACATAGGCTCCGTCCGGATGGGCGTACATCTAGGAATAGTATGTGTTGCTTGTTGCTGGGCTCTGATGCTTCTCGCATTCGTTGGTGGCGCGATGAATATGCTCTGGATGGTTGGTTTAACATCGATCATGGTTATCGAGAAACAAGACCATCTGAGCAAAAAATTCTCCGGCCCGATTGGGATCACTCTTATAGGTGCCGCTGTGATCACTCTCGTTCTATCATTCTTTTTGGAGGTATTAGCATGAGCCCGGAAAACCCGTCTTGGCGCATAAAAGGAGAATTGATTCTCAACTGTAACTGTACCGTCTTCTGTCCATGTGTGATTAGCTTGGGAGCGCACTACCCCACAGAAGGTCACTGTCAGGCATGGCTGGGTGTCAATATCTATGAGGGATACTTCGATAACGAGGATCTCAAAGGCCTAAAAGTAGCGATGCTTCTTGATATTCCAGGTCGGATGTCCAGAGGGGATTGGAAAGCTGGAATATTTATTGACCAAACAGCGTCCGACCCGGCTTACGAAGGCCTCAGTCAGATCTTCAGTGGTAAAGCGAAAGGGACTACTCACCTTTTCTCTCTGCTTATCAGTGAGCATCTCGGCACCTCTAGGGAGCCGATTGAGTTCAAAAGGGAAGAGCAAGTTCGAACTCTTACGGTAGGGAAAAAAATTATCGGAAACATTGAGCCAATAACTGGAGCCAATGAAAGCAAAGAGGTTACCGTCACAAACACAAACTATTGGATGGGCCCGGATATAACAATATCAAAGGCTCTGAAAGGCAGGGTTAGAGCGTTTGGCCGTGTCTGGGACTTCGAGGATCGGAGCGCAGAAATATGTCAGATCAACTGGAATGGCCCCTAAAACCGCTTCTCAGCGTAGAGAATCTCTTTTGACCGCTTGCGTGCAGATTGCGGCTTGCCTGAGGCGGGTTTAAAGGCGATAATATCGATTCCTCGCAAATTGCTTTGCGACCATCTCAGCGGGAGAGAGCACTCAAATGCCGCCGAAGGAGCAACCGACTCGGAAACTCTCAGGCAAAAGGACCGCTTTGATGAATGAGGAATCTGGAAAGAAGCAACCGCTCACCGAAGGAGAAAGGGGTTAAACCCGAATCTCTCAGGTCAATGACAGATGGGTCATGCGAAACAGCCCGATAGGAGTATGCATGACAGGTCTACACGCCCTAGCACTTGAACCCTTCCATGCCGAACAAGGCGCTAAGTTTGCACCCTTTGCTGGCTACAAAATGCCAATCCAGTATCCACTGGGTGTCAAAGGCGAGCACGCCCATACGCGTGAAGCCGTCGGACTCTTCGATGTATCACACATGGGCCAGATATCAATCGAGGGCCCCGGAAGTACTGAAGCACTCGAAAAACTTGTTCCCGCCGCGCTCCAAGAAATGGTTCCCGGGCAAATCCGTTACTCGCAGCTTACTCTCGAAAATGGCGGGATCTTAGACGATCTGATGGTGACACGTTGGGATAATGACTCATGGGGCCTTGTCGTCAATGGTGCCTGCAAGCATGCTGATATGGCGCACCTCAAGGGAAATCTGCCCGACTCAATACAACTAACCTACTTTTCGGCACATGCATTGGTTGCAGTCCAAGGGCCCGAAGCACGCGCGGCGCTGGCTCGACTGATGCCAGAGGCAGCGGAACTCACTTTCATGCGTGCCGTGCAAACCAACTGGAACAGCCATCCTGTCACGCTCGCATGCTGCGGCTACACCGGTGAAGACGGATACGAAATCTCTATCGCAAACGACTGCGCTCGGGACCTCGCCGAGGCACTTACTGAGCTCGGGGAGTCGACCTGGGTCGGTCTGGGAGCAAGAAACTCGTTACGTCTAGAAACCGGACTCTGCCTCTACGGCAATGACCTAACGAAGGAAACTAGCCCAATCGAGGCCGATCTTCTATGGTCAATCCAAAAACGACGTCGCGCAGATGGGGACTTTCTAGGCGCAGACATAATTCTCAAGCAGATTAATGAGGGAGCACCTCGTAAGCGTGTTGGTGTTGCACCCTTTGATGGTCGCACTCCACTTCGAGACCATACAATCCTCAAAAATAGTGCGGGAGATCTCATCGGAGAGATCACCTCCGGTGGATTCGGACCAACCCACAATGGGCCCGTTGCCATGGGCTATGTGCCACAAAACATGAGCATGCTAGGTACAGAATTAATCGCGGAGGTGAGAGGTAAAGCTCTCCCCTGCAGCGTCTGTGATCCAATCTTCGTTCAACAGCGCTACGTACGCTCACTTTAAGCCAAATAAAGGACCCTGTTATGACTGTTAAATATACACGCGAGCACGAGTGGATCCGTATCGAAGGCGACACGGCCACTGTCGGTATTACTTTTTATGCACAAGAACAGCTCGGTGACGTTGTGTTTGTGGAACTTCCAGAATCTGATACATCTGCTGACCTGGGCGCGGAAGTCGCTGTCGTAGAATCCGTCAAGGCAGCCAGTGACATTTATGCTCCCGTCACCGGGACTATCACCGAATCCAATGAAGAACTTTCAGAGCGACCAGAGTTAGTGAATGAGGATCCAGAGAACGATGGCTGGTTCTTCAAGATGAGATTAGCTGATCCAGCTGAACTCGATGATTTGCTAGACGAAGCCGCGTACCAGGCGTTCATACAAGAAGAATTGTAAGAGGTAGTGTGAGTGAAGCAGGAAATGACATTTCGTGATCGCCATATTGGGTTATCTGACGACGAACGGGCACTGATGCTCGAAACTCTTGGGCTCAACTCGATGGATGAGCTAACCACGAGAGTCGTACCAGACAATATTCGTAAACAGAAACCGATGTCACTTCCTGATGCCTTGTCAGAAGTCGACGCCCTCGCTGAACTCAAGACCATTGCTTCTAAAAATCAGTTGGTGAGGACACTGATCGGACAAGGCTACCACCATACCCTAACGCCAGCGGTCATCCAGCGAAACGTACTGGAAAACCCAGCCTGGTATACGGCTTATACACCTTATCAGCCAGAAATCTCTCAGGGTCGTCTCGAGGCCCTCTTCAACTACCAAACGATGGTGGTTGAATTGACAGGGATGGCCGTTGCCAATGCATCACTCCTCGACGAAGCAACCGCCGCCGCGGAAGCGATGACCCTCTGCGAGCGCAGCTCTAAGTCAAAATCAAACCGTTTCTATGTGGCCTCGAACCTATTCAGACAAACGCGCGCTGTAATCGAAACCCGCGCCAAGCCACTAGGATTTGAGCTTGTCGAGTTCGACGCTCACAACCCACCTGCTTTTGAAGATGCATTTGGGTTGATAGTGCAATACACCGGGAACGATGGGTCAGCGGTCGATATTCGTCCACTAATCCAGAACGCAAAAGAAACTGGGGTCCTAACAATCATCGCCGCCGACATCCTGAGCCTCACTATGCTAGAGGGTCCGGGGCATTTAGGTGCTGATATCTGTTTGGGTTCGACACAGCGCTTTGGTGTTCCCATGGGTAACGGCGGTCCCCATGCAGCATTTTTTGCAGTAACAGACAAACTGAAACGCAACATCCCGGGCCGTCTGGTTGGTCAGTCAATCGACTCGGAGGGCCGTGACGCGTACCGCTTGACTTTACAAACCCGCGAGCAACATATTCGTCGTGAGAAGGCGACGAGCAATATCTGTACTGCGCAGGTACTTCTTGCAAATATCGCAGGCTTCTACGCGTGCTATCACGGGCCATCGGGTCTGACCGCGCAGGCACAGCGTATTCACCAGCTAGCGTCTTGTTTCTACCACGGAGTCAAAGACCAAGGCCAGGTGGTCAACGATACGTTCTTCGATACGGTGTCTGTGCGCGTACCCGACGCCGACGCGCTGGTCACCAAAGCATTAGACAGCGGTTTTAATATTCACAAAATAGACGCGACCACCGTATCAGTCTCGTTTGACGAGGCATCCAATGAAGACGAGCTCGAGATACTTTCTCAAGTTTTCGGAATCAAGCCCGGCGAGGGCGGTCTTTCACTCCCGGATCAGTTGCTCCGACAGACTGATTTTATGACCCAGGATGCGTTTAACGCTTATCATTCGGAAACCGAGATGATGCGTTACCTGAGAAAACTTTCTGATCGGGACCTCGCTCTTGATCGAGCGATGATCCCGCTAGGATCTTGCACAATGAAACTGAACGCTGCGTCCGAGATGGCCCCCATAACCTGGCCAGAATTTGCAAATATTCATCCATTTGCACCGGAAAGTCAGCGCCGTGGCTATGAGGAAATGATCCAGAATCTGAACGAATGGCTCGCTGAAATCACCGACTATGAGGGCATTTCACTGCAACCGAACTCTGGGGCGCAGGGCGAATACTCTGGTCTTCTCGCGATCCAGGGATACCACGAGTCACGAGGTGAAGCGCATCGAACAATTTGTCTCGTACCCTCATCAGCACACGGAACAAATCCAGCGTCCGCACAGATGGTCGGACTCGATGTCGTTGTGATTGGCTGTGACGAGGACGGAAACATCGACCTCGATGACCTCAAGGCCAAGATCGCGCAGCATGGCTCTAGTGTGTCATGTCTCATGATCACCTACCCGTCGACACATGGTGTGTTTGAGGCCCATGTCCAAGAAGTCTGCGACGTCGTTCATGCTGTTGGTGGACAAATTTATCTTGACGGCGCAAACCTCAATGCACAGGTTGGGCTAACAAGCCCTGGCATTATCGGCTCTGATGTATCGCACCTGAATTTGCATAAAACATTTTGTATTCCACATGGGGGTGGCGGGCCAGGTGTCGGACCAATTGGCGTCGCCGAGCACCTGAAGCCCTTCATGCCGGGGCATCCTGAGTTCTCAATACATTCCCCCGTCGGTCCTGTTTCTGCGGCACCATCTGGCTCGGCAATGATTCTGCCAATCTCGTGGATGTATATCCGCATGATGGGGCCTGATGGACTGAAGGATGCGACCGAGAACGCAATTTTATCAGCGAACTATATTGCTAAGCGTTTGGCGTCGTACTACCCAATCCTATATACAGACTCTGACGGCTTTGTTGCTCACGAGTGCATACTTGACACGCGAGCTGTCAAAGAGAGTGCCGGGGTCACTGTTGATGACATCGCTAAACGCCTGATCGATTATGGGTTCCATGCACCTACAATGAGCTGGCCCGTAGCTGGAACATTGATGATTGAGCCGACCGAGAGTGAATCACTCTGCGAGCTCGATCGCTTCTGTGATGCCATGATCTCTATCCGCCGAGAGATTACTGCGATTGGGTCCGGAGAGGGAGCGGCAGACGAGTCTATTCTTCGCTTTGCTCCGTACACGATCGAGGCATTAACAACCGATCACTGGACGCATGCGTTCTCGCGCCAACAAGCAGCCTTCCCCACCGACTCGCTGAAGAAGGATCGGTACTGGCCGCCTGTTGGTCGGATTGACAACGTGTACGGGGACCGTAATCTTGTATGCAGTTGTCCGCCAATCTCTGAATACACGGACGCACCAACGGAAGCTGCATGACAGAGCACAAAGCGCGCCCAAAAAGTGGCGACAAGATCGTCAATGAAGCCGGCGTTAAGGCAATAAAAAACGGCCAAAAACGCCAGACGGATGGGCCAGCTCCACGCGGTGACAAGCCAAAGTGGCTGCGCTTTGCCAGCCCCGGTGGTCAAGGCTACCAGGATGTGAAGAAGATCGTTCGCACCCATCGTTTATCAACGGTTTGCGAGGAAGCGATGTGTCCCAACATCGGCGAATGCTGGACTGCAGGGACAGCCACAATCATGTTGATGGGTTCGGTGTGCACACGCGCTTGTAAATTCTGTGCGGTTGATACCGGAAATCCAAAGGGATGGCTCGATCTGGAAGAGCCAGCAAATACGGCAGAGTCTGTCGCCCTGATGGGACTGAAGTATGTTGTCCTGACAAGCGTCAACCGAGATGACCTCGATGATGGAGGGGCAACTCATTTCGCCGCGACCGTTCGAGCGATTAAACAAAAAAGTCCAGAAACAGCTGTTGAGGCGTTGACACCTGACTTCCAGGGCTCGATGCCCGACGTGGAAACTGTTATCGATTCAGGGCTCGAAGTCTTCGCACAAAATGTCGAGACGGTGAGACGGCTTACCTATCCGGTGCGTGATCCACGCGCAGGCTACGGACAGACACTCGCCGTCCTTGAACACGGAAAGAAATATCGGCCTGAAGTCTTAACAAAAACTAGCCTTATGCTGGGCCTCGGAGAGACCGAAGACGAAATCAAGCAAGCGATGGATGACATGCGTGAGCATCAGGTTGATATCGTGACCTTTGGACAATACTTGAGACCGACTGCGAATCACTTGCCGATCAATCGTTACGTGACACCAGAGGAATTTGATCTCTATCGAGAATGGGGTTTAGAGCGCGGTTTCCTCGAGGTAGTCTCTGGTCCAATGGTTCGTTCGAGCTATCGGGCAGAGCAAGCTTTATTAAAAAACAATGTGGGAATCTCCAACTCAGCGCTCGAACAGTTCGCAATCCCCATCAAACAGCTATGAAGCTTTTAGCACTGGCAGTCTTGATTGCGAGCCTCGGGCTAACCGGATGTCAAAACCCCGTGAGAGACCCAATCGACTCGGTCGTTCAAATTGTCACAGATCCCAAAAAAGAAATTAAAAAAGGGACACGCCAGTATCCTTTCGCTCTAGCACAATCCGGCGGTGATTTGACCCAATTACCTCTGACCACTGCATATCTCAACGGTCTGATCCAACGCTTAGCAAAAACTGCTAATTCCCCGTTTCCGTGGGAAATTCGGCTGGTTAATGATGGATCTATCAATGCATGGGCATTACCTGGCGGGAAAATGGGGGTGAATTACGGTCTACTCACAGAAGTGGATACAGAAGCCGAACTGGTCTCTGTGTTGGGCCATGAGATGGCACACAGTATTGAACTTCATGGCACCGGTCGAGAGACCTTTGGTACCCTGGTCGGGTTAGCCGCGCAAGTCATTGAGATTGGTATTTCCGAGCCGGGAACGAAGCCTGGATCAAATAAACTGATTGGTCTTGGTCAAAATATCTTGATGGGTCAGTACAGCCAATCCAATGAGCTCGAAGCAGACAGGGTTGGTATCGACCTGATGGCACGCGCAGGGTTTGATCCCCGCGGGGCAGTTGGTATGCAAGAAAAGCTTGCCAAGCTTGGCTCAGGCGGAAATTCTATTGCACAAAAATTACTCGGAACACACCCGATCAGTCGCGAACGCTTGGCCGCGATTAGGGCCGAGGTTAGTAAGTATCCAGCGACTGGCCAGTCGGCGAGCGGCGACTTTTTCACAGCACAATCCGAAATCAAGGACCGGGGATCCGGGTTAAAACTTGTGGCCGAGGCGCGCAGGGCAATTACAGATGGACAGTTTTCAATTGCTCTGCGGCTCACCGAACGCGCTCTCAAGTCCCTACCAAACGAACACAGCGTGTGGCGTCTTCAAGCCGAGTTGCTAGTAACCAACAAAAAGCCAAGGAAAGCCATACAATCAGCTCTTAAAGTTCGGGAGCTCAATCCTAAAGATCCAATCAGCGAATTACTGCTAAGCTACTGCTATTCGGCTGCCGGTGATATTATAAATTCAAGCAGAGCAAAACAACGCGCCCAATCGTTGATTCGTAGACTTTAATCCGCTGACGCAGCATTCTCCCGAGACCAAAATGCAAAGACTGATATCCGTATTTAAAGCCGAGTCACATGGGCAGTTGATAGTCATATTTGCTGTTTTTGCTATCACGGGCTCAATGGCTGTGTATGTGGCTGGGCCAATTCTTGATTTATTTGGCATTAATTCAACCACCCTTCCTGGTTGGGCTTTTTGGCCGCTCCGAGTCCTAGTCATATTCCCTGTCTATCAGTTTCTACTGATCATTGTAGGTACATTAGCTGGACAATTTAGTTACTTTTGGGAATTTGAAAAAAAGTTCCTGCGTAGGATAGGAATTCGCCTCCCCTAAACGAGGCGAATCTCTAAGCCTTTCAACCCATCAATCTTGCCGTAAAGATGGTCTCCACGAACCACAGCACCAACCCCTGACGGGGTTCCTGTAAATACTAAGTCGCCTGCCTTTAACTCTTGAATTGTCGATAGGAAAGCGATTAACTCGGCCGTGTTAAAGGCCATTTGGTTAATATTGCCTGCCTGGCGCCCCTCGCCGTTCACATCGAGGGTAATTGAGGCTTTGTCCATCAAACCACTCTCTGACTTTGGCGTCACGATACCCATAACTGCAGCGTCATCGAAATTTTTTGCTATTTCCCAAGGACGGCCCTTATCTTTCGCTTCAGCCTGCCGATCACGGCGAGTAAAATCGAGCCCAACCGCATACCCAAAGATAATTGTCTCGGCCTCTCTCAGGCTCAGATTACGGCCGCCTTCACCTAAGACTGCGACTAACTCCACTTCGTGATGTAAGTCCTCTGTATGGCTAGGGTAGCGAACATCCGGCCCCAACGTCAGCGCATCAAAGCTCTTCTGAAAATGGAAAGGCGCTTTTCGATCAACTTCCCCTCCCATCTCTTTTGCGTGGTCCTCATAGTTTTTGGCGATACAAAAAATACGATTAACGGAGCGACGACGGCCATCTGTTGTCAAAAATGCTGGATGCACAGGGGAATTCCAATTCATAGGGATCACGAAACCTCGTATAATTTTGTCATGAATGTTTACCAAACCATCAAAACCTTCGATAACTTTCCATGCAGTCATCGACAGTGGCGGCATGATGGTCATTGTAAATTCATTCATGGCTACTCACGTAGCTTTAAAATGACCTTTGGTTGTACGGATTTAGATAAATCCGGATTTGGTGTCGATTTCGGGCAATTCTCCGGTATAAAAGCCTGGCTATCACATTGGTTTGATCACACTACACTCATCAATGAGGACGACCCTGAGCTACCTTTATTTAGGGAGCTACATGACAAACAAATCTTAGATTTACGTGTATTACCAAACGTCAGTATGGAGCGAACCGCCGAGTTCGTTTTCGATTACGTTGATACCTGGATACGCAAACAAACCAACAATCGATCATTCTTAATCGAAGTTGAATGTAGAGAAAATGACAAAAACGCAGCCACTTATCGACCCTCATAATTAATACGGCCATAGAGCCACATACAAAGAGCCCCAACTCCACCAACCACCGCAAGAACGACCAAAAATATGTGCCAGCCGAAATACTCATAGATATATCCCATTAGCCAGGCGCCTAGCGCACCGCCTGCGTAGTAGCATGAAACGTACAGGCCGTTAACCACACCACCCAGTGAACCCGCATTCTGATTGACCTCCCCCGCGGCTAGTGTGTGTACCAAAAACATTCCTAGACACATAACAAATACCTGGGCAATCAGCATCCAAATAGGACCCAGAGCCAGGACTAACGATCCAATCATCACGACAAACCCTAAGAGTACGACGCGAATGGGGCCACCAAATTGCCTCGCCAAAAAACCAGCAGATAACGCAGATAAGATACCCACGCTGTAACCAATATAGCTCTGCCCGACTAAAACAGTCGTCGCCGAGCTCTCGACCTCGTTGATTCGAAAAGGTAAGTAGTTCAAATAACCCGCAAAGGTCCAAAACATGCAAAAAACAGAAATAAAAATGAGAATATTTTTCCGGCCAGTTAAGGCCCCATAAATCAAAGATCTATCCGGCTTAACCAGGTTTAAAGGTTTCGGCGCAGCTTTCCGCCACGGCATAAAAGTCACAGAAAAAAGAAGACTAGCCCAGGTTAGTGCCACCAATTCCCAATGAACAAAGTGCTCTATGTATCCGGAAACAAATCTGCCGGCCATACCCCCAAATATTGTGAAAGCCACATAAAGAGACATAACTCTAGAGAGTTCGATCCCAGAACGGCCGGAGGCGAGGTAAGCCATGGTCGCTGTTATTATCGCCGGCAACAAGAATCCTTGAACTAAACGCAACAGAAGCATCGCCTCATACGTTCGAACGAAACCAGACCATGCCATAGCGACCGCCAGCAGAGGTAAGGCCCACTTTAAAATTGTAAGCGCATCAATCTGTTTAAGGAAAATACCGTAACTGAGTGGCGCGATCGCTAACGGGATGAAAGCAATTGACACTAGCAAACCAGCCTCAGGTTTTGAAACCACGAACCGCTCGGCCAGCTCCGAGAGCATCGGTTGTGGCGCATACAGAACGCAGTAACAAACCAGTATCGAGAGGTATAAGAAAACCTCTCCTTGACGGTGAATCTCGGTCCGGGTACTCACCTCAAAAAGGTCTGCCTAAGTTCATGAAAACGCCTTACTCCACGCTCGAACCCGCGTGTTAAGGCTACAGGAACTTCTTGTACTTCACACAAATCACGATACAGCCTTCCCGCTAACATCGGCGTCACGCTTTCGTAAAACCCATACTTCCGACGGGGCGCAATAGATAACATTTGTCCAAAACGGCCCGAATCCAGATAAACGAGGGCCATCGAGCGATCAGCAAGCCACTCACGGTCCGTCATCCAGCCTGTGAGAAACTCATCCAGTCCAACAATTCCTGGCGAACGTTCCCCACGACGCATCGCAAATTGACCGCGTAACACGATATAAATGTCAGGGAAATCATCCTCAGCGATAAGTGTCTCGCCAGGGCTCAAATTCTTAACAACCACATTATCCAGCCAATACCGATATTCTTGCTCCGTCAGCCCACCGAGGAAAAGTTGCTGCTCAATCACCCGCAATCTCCCAGTGAATTGAAACCTGACCTTTTAATAATTCATTTCGATCAACCACGAAACGTGTACCCGACCGTTCCACCAAACTATTGATAACATGCGCTCGTGACGACCCATCAAGACCCATCAACCAATTATCAAGCCACATCAGTTGACCTTTACGTGAAAGAGCCCGAACCAATTTGAGACGATTCATACCATGCGGACCAGCGACCGATTGAAGGGCACCTAGTGGTGCACTCAACCGGTCATGCAGTAATTCGATCCAATGACTGGCTGATAGTCTCTGCAGATGCATCTCAAGCGTAGCGGGCTCGATCCCTGGCTCTATAAATAGCCATTCTCCAACGGTCGAGACCTCGAAGTCCCGCGGATGATCGAGCATTATGACAGAGTAAGCCAATACCCTGGGATCCAAACGCGCCACATCCATTCCACCGATTCGAACAACACCGCGTTCTGGAGAGATTTGGTGGAGCAACAAATATTTCAGGGTAGAGAGACCAGCACCCTCCGCGGCACTAATTCGAACCAAACTTTCATCGGGACAATGAAAATTTAACTGATCAAATAACGGGGCTTCACCTGCATGGCGCCTAAATACGACTCCGTCGTATTGAACTTCGCCACTGAGCGACAGAGGTCTTATAGCTTTTCTTTCAGAGTGTTCTGGTGGCGAATCTGTGCTCACTGGCATCGCGGCACGCAATCGCTCTAACAAGACCAGCGCTCCAAGGGACAAACCCGTTAACACCACAGGTCGCGTATCATCGGTAGAAGCGACCGCAGGAATCACTAAACTCGCGGCAATAACAGCACGGCTGAACCGGCTATATTCGGCCACTAACTCAATCCGAGCCACAACCCACTGACGTGCCTCATCCCAAACTTCTAGCACACGGTCTCTCACAGATGGGACTCCATCACGACATAACCGAAGCGATAACCATCGCATTGGTTGATCAATAGAAGGGAGATCAGCAAGTAGTCGGCGCACATAGATCCAATATGCGCCAGCAATCAAGCTACCTGAAAAGATCAGTGAGATCGCAAGTATTGGGAGTTCAAAGAGAAGAATAAACGTAATCGTTATCAAAGCAACTGCGAAACCGACCGGTAACACATCCTGAAAGTGTTGCGCCAATAAATGAATCACACAAATAGCCAAAACAATAATTGCTAGACTACCTAGCGCGACAGCTGGATAGTCAAAACTTAATGAAAAGCCTGGCGCTTCCAGGGTAACCAAAACGCAAAGCCAACTCACGACAGCTATGATCGACAATATCGAGACAATAAATAAAACGGTAAGCGCCCGGCGTTCCTCAGGAATCAAATCCTGCTCTAACATTGTTCGCGGAGCATGCTCAGCAATTAATGGCGCCACAGCATCTGGCGACATTGGCTGGTTGAGCTTAATCGCCTGATCTAATGACTCACTAAACCAAGACCGGAACGCGGGTTGAGCTAATTTCACACTCCAATCGACAAGGCTGTCATCAATCCCGGCTGTCTTCATCATTTGACGGATCGGCTGAATCAGTTGATTGCGACCTAAATCACCAAGCCTTGGAATCAAACTCAACGGTAGACGGCTTTCAAATGAAACCGCCGTCTCTGCGATTAGTTGAACCCTCAAGTAGTCTGACTCAGGGACCAAGAACCAGCCGGATTCAGGGACGGGCATCGAGCAAACTTCTTCGTCTGCAATCAGTACACGAAGCCTGGCATGACCTTCCTTCACTTGCCACAAACGATCTCGAGCAAGACCCACCGAGACTTTGCCAGCATCGAGTCGAAAAGTTTGCGTTTCAGTCGAGCTCAATAATGTCTCCTTCCCATAGATCAGAGACGCTGGAAAAAACGAATATCCGACAGTTAGCAGAGCCTAATCGATTCAGTAGTTCCAACTGTCGATCCGCAGATAGAGGGGCTAACGCATCTACCATAATTAATGTATCTGCACCCTGCGCGAGAGCCCTTGCAACTGACAGAGCGGCCGCCTCTGATGAGGAAAGACCTTGATTATCTCGGCCAATGCGGTAATTCAACGAACCACCAAAGCGTTCCCGCCAACGGTCCAAACCGACCAGTTCCATTAGATTACCAAAATGATATTCACCAACGTCACTCGCATCCCAGGCGAAGTTACTCCTTAAATTGCCTGGCAAAAACTCCGACTCTGGACCCAAAACCGTGATCAACTCACCTTCTCGAACCAGTTCCTCGCAGGCACGCAACAGCATCTCAGGGAACTGAGTTCGTAACACATGTACACCCAAACCCTTGATATTTAGCAACTCACGAAGCTCACTCATTATTTTTTTCGGCTCACGTTCTGTTCGTATGTGAGGTCTCTGAGTTACTGCTCGCGCTTGCTTGAAATGACGTGTAGGCATGAGATCAAGAAATAGAAAACCTGCTCCTACCACCCAGATTGATGCTGATAAATGGAGAACGCTATCGAGTAACGACATGCCAAAGATAGTGCCAATCGCGAGAATTCGGCCACCGACATCTCGAGAGAGGCGCGGAATCCAATCGGGTGCCATCGCATCCAGGGCAGCTTCGAGATCATTCCATTGAGATCGGTGAATTAGGGTAATAGATGTATAGGTCGTCGATGCAAGAATCAGCGCCATCAAAATCCAAAGCGGTATCAATGAAACATCACTGACTTGACCAAGGATACTGACCAACATCACAAGCAGCAGCCTGGCCAGAACAACCAAAGTTAGAGCAAACCATTGAACCGTGTGGTTGTAATCAGGATTTTCTGGCTCCAGTACGTAGCCACCAATAGCGAATGCCTTACGCCAACGGGTCAGGTGTATTTTTGAGTCGCCATCGACACCAATGACCCAACCGAAGATTTGATAGCGTATGCGTTGAAGAAGACCATCGCTATCGATAAATACAGACCCGGCAACAGGAGGCCTTAGACGACGTTCTTTGAGCTGATAACCGAGTCTGCCGGCTTCATCAGCCACTGCCTCAAAGGTGGCTCCTGTAGCGATCAAACCATCAAGAATTGCAGTCATCGGTTCAGACTACGCCCCAGAAGTTCCAAGAGACGGATACGCCCACTGATCACAGTGACATCACAATGCTCGCCCGGTGCGGGGATATCGGTGTCGGGTTCAGTCACTACCTGTTGTAACCGGACGCCATTACTAGATAAACGTTCTGCTAGTAGACGGCTACCGACCCAATCACGGATATCTTGAACTGATAGGATGTCGCCAGGGCCCGTAAACACCTGCCCAGCGAGCGTTAGGCCCTGGCATGTCACACCGACACGCTCACCAAGTACTCGGGGTTGGATTGAGGATGGAATGAAAAGTGCCACCTCTGCACGGGCGGTATTTCCGAGACCACGGTGTGAAGTCACGACACCAAGCGTAGTCTCCGTGTCAGTCACCCGTACAGCCCACAAGCTTATTGCCCAGATAACGATCAACAGAAAGACGAAGGGCCACAACCACCACATTCGGCGCGGTAATCCCAAGAAATCTGTCGCAGATTGATGCGTCTTTTCAGCCACTTAAATCCCTCATAGAGTGGTCCCTAACTGGCTCACAACATACCTAAATTTCAGTCGAGCCGCCTCTACGTCAGCAAACCCTCGGGCGTCAGGTTGCGCGAGTCGGTTTTCCGCGGACATCGCTACGGCGATCGCGACACTCCAAGATGATTTATGCTGACGGACTAGCGGCAGCTCTAACGCCCAAACAGGCGCTTTTACGCCCCATAATGCTCCTCGATCGACCTCAAGGTACCACTCAGAAATTCCCAGTAACGCGCCACTGCCACGGACATGGCTCCGACACTCAAGTTGCCCATCCAAAATCAAAGTCGGTTTTGGAAAATGGACATCGATTCCAGGATCCAAATAGACACCCTGACCATGATCAACGATCCATTTCAAGTCTTGGTTTTCAAGATGCGCAATCCAGGGATTCATATAGTCACCGTCAGAGAGGTGTTTAATGGATAAACACACTCATATTTACCTATTACCAGAGCCCTCTTAAACCAGCGGACGCATTGCTGGAAATAGAATCACATCCCGAATTGAATGGTGCTCAGCTAAGAACATTACCAAACGATCGATACCAATTCCCTCACCAGCAGTCGGTGGCAAACCGTATTCGAGGGCCCTCACGTAATCATCATCATAGAACATGGCTTCGTCATCGCCATCAACCTTTTGCGCGACTTGCTCCCGGAATCGTTCCGCCTGATCTTCAGCGTCATTGAGCTCACTAAATCCATTGGCAAGCTCCCGCCCACCGACAAAAAACTCAAACCGATCGGTCACAAACGGATTATCATCATTACGACGCGCAAGCGGGCTTACTTCAGCCGGATACTCAGTGATAAATGTTGGATGCATCAATCGCTCTTCGGCGACCGCTTCGAAGATCTCGATTTGCACCTTACCAAGACCCCACGACGGTTCAATTCTGAGACCCAACGATTGGGCCAGAGCTGTCGCTTGAGGGAGATCATCCAAGACAGCATCTGTCACTGTGTCAGCATATTCCAAGATCGCTTCTTTGACTGTCAATCTACGGAAAGATTCTTTCAAGTCGACCTGTGAGCCGTCTTCAAGTGTAAACACTGTCTTACCACATACACTCTGTGCGACTTCGCGGAGAAGCAACTCTGTTGTCGCGATCAAGTCCTTGTAATCCGCATAGGCCCAATAGAATTCGAGCATAGTGAACTCCGGATTATGTCGGGTTGATAGGCCCTCATTCCTGAAATTACGGTTAATTTCAAATACCCGCTCGAATCCACCAACGACCAAGCGTTTTAAAAACAACTCAGGTGCGATTCGGAGGTACATATCAATATCGAGCGCGTTGTGATGCGTGACGAAAGGACGCGCCGTGGCTCCACCCGGGATCACTTGTAACATTGGTGTTTCCACCTCCAAGAAATCACGCGCCTCAAAGAATTGACGAATCGCTGCGATAATCTTCGAACGCATTGTAAATACTTTACGTGTCTCATCATTGGTCATGAGATCTACGTAACGCTGACGATAGCGTAGTTCGGTATCAGTCAAGCCTTTATGCTTGTCTGGCAGAGGTCGCAATGACTTCGTGAGCAACCGAATCTCTGTCAGATGAACCGATAATTCGCCCGTGTTGGTTTTAAATAGGACACCACGTCCACCAACAATGTCGCCTAAATCCCACGTCTTGAAGTGGTCATAAACACCCTCAGGAAGATCAGCTTTTCTCGCATACAACTGGATACGACCACTGACGTCCTGGATTGTTAGGAAGCTCGCTTTACCCATAATTCGACGCAACATAATGCGACCACATACAGCGACTTCGACTTCTTTCTCTGCTAAAGCCTCTTTTTCGTCTGCGCTGTGCGAATTAGCCAGATCAAGTGCTAAGTGGCTTCTTCGAAAATCGTTGGGGAAGGTCGGTCCCTCGGAACCTCGGATCAGAGATAGTTTTTTTTGTCTCTCAACTATAAGTTGATTTTCGTCGACATCGATTTCTGGAGTGTTGTGATCGGTCATTACATTCCCTGCTTCAAACTTGCTTCGATAAATGGATCCAAAGCGCCATCTAACACGGCTTGCGTATTGGAAGTTTCAACGCCGGTTCTTAAATCTTTGATCCGGCTCGCATCCAAGACATATGAACGAATCTGACTGCCCCAGCCAATGTCAGCTTTTGAGTCCTCAAGTGCTTGTGCTTCGGCACGCCGCGCATCCATCTCACGTTCATATAACTTAGCGCGGAGCTGTTTCATCGCAAAATCTTTGTTCTGGTGTTGTGAACGCTGACTTTGGCATTGCACCACGATTCCGGTGGGTTCGTGCGTTATGCGTACCGCGGAATCTGTTCTATTGACGTGCTGTCCGCCGGCTCCTGACGCTCGGTAGGTATCAATACGGAGGTCAGATGTATCGATCTCAATCTCTATGTCGTCGTCAATCTCAGGCGAGACAAAAATTGAGGAGAATGACGTGTGACGTCTGGCGCCCGAATCGAAGGGACTCTTTCGCACCAGGCGGTGAACTCCGGTTTCTGTTCTCAACCAGCCATAGGCGTATTCGCCCTGTACGTGGATCGTGGCGCTCTTTATCCCGGCCACTTCCCCCTCCGAGACCTCCACAACCTCAACCTTGAAGCCTTTTTTCTCCGACCAACGCAGATACATGCGAAGTAACATATTGGCCCAATCTTGCGCCTCGGTTCCGCCAGAACCTGCCTGAATATCGAGATAGCAATCATTACCGTCAGCTTCACCAGAGAACATACGGCGAAATTCAAGACCAGCAACGAGGGCCTCTAAGCGCTCGAGTTCCTCATCCACCTCAGCGAGTCCGTCTTTGTCGCCCTCTTCGATCAGCATTTCTGTTAACTCTGTCTGATCAGAGAGGCTTTGATCTAACTCATCGATAGTCTCGACGATAGCTTCTAGGCCTGCCCGTTCGCGGCCAAGTGCCTGCGCTCGTGGTGGATCATTCCAGACGTCCGGATCCTCGAGCTCTAAATTGACTTCGTCGAGTCGTTCACGCTTGGCGGTATAGTCAAAGATACCCCCTTAACACGTCAGTACGCGCTGTGAGGTCCGCGATCATTGCGTTACGGGCATTAATTTCCATGAGTAGTCTCTGCAGGTTTCAAAAGCCCGAAATATTACATAATCTCGGGCTCCTCGTCAGGCTGTTTGAGGAAGTGGGGCCGTCATCTCATCAGCCATATCACCGACAGGCGAGGCTGGCTCATCTCGCCTAAACAAAATAGCCATCAGTGGTGGAATGAAAAATAGTGCCAAGACCGTAGACAGAAGAAGCCCACCGAACACCACAATACCGATCCCTCGGTACAATTCAGAACCAGCGCCTGGGAAAACAATCAACGGTAATAGCCCGAATAGGCTGGTTAACGTCGACATAAAAATTGGGCGAATTCGATTACTTGTCGCTTCCAATATGGCGGCAACCGAATCTATCCTGTCGTGATGAATGTGCCAAAGTGTCTGCTCAACCATCAGTATCGCGTTGTTTACAACAACACCAGTCAGAATGATAAAACCCAGCATGGTCAGCATATCAAGCGGTTGATCCATGTAGAGGTTCAGTAAAGCAAGGCCCAAAATGCCACCAGTCGCTGCGATAGGTACCGTCACCAAAATAACGAGTGGCAACGCGAAACTCCTCAGAAGGATCACGAGTAACAAATAAATCACAGCGATCGCCAGTATTACGTTAGTCTGCATTGCATTCCAGGCCTTCGATAACTCATCAGCGGCGCCCGAGAGGGCAAGTCTTACACCATTTTTTGAGTTGATATTGAATGGGTGCACGACCTTTTCGTTAATCTCAGCGATGGCTCTTTCCAACGGGATCGACTCATGTAGACGTAATTCGATGGTAACAACTCGACGACCGGCTTTTCGTAATAATTGGTTCGGGGCCGACTCAATCGATACCTCAGCAACCTGGCCAATTTTTACCAGGGATCCATCTCGGGCAATCACGGGTATATCTGTGATGTCCTCAATCCTCGAGGTCTCTCTCGTCTGTGTAGTCAAAACCAATTCAACGAGTTCTCCACCCAGTGGGATTTCTCGAACAAGAATGCCATCGTTATAGACATCGAGGGCCTGTGCAAAATCCCGCGCCGATACCCCTAAACGCGCAAGTGCATCTGGATCCGGTCTTACAACCAACTCGGGGCTCACTGCGTTTGCTGATGGCCGAATACGAATCTGATGACCATCCCTCCTCGGGAACAATTCACTGACTTGCCGTCTGATATCACGAAACGCCGGTTCGACCGTCTCATAATCAGAACCCAATACGTCGATCAAGATACCGCGTGATCCTCCGACGGATCGACCAAACAACGATGCTTGGGTTACGAATGCACGAGCTCCTGGTGCTTTTGCGACCGGTTCGGACAATACCGGAATGAGTTCACGAATTCGCCCGGCATCTTCGGTGGCAGCGCCAGCAAAGGCCCCTCCATTGTATGCCACAAAAAAGAAGCGATCGATATGCGGTAATTTCTCTGGGTTTGGATTTTCCCACAACGGCCTTGCAACATCTTCCATTGATTGAGCAAAGTTCAGGGTCGCTTCGCGTGTGTAGCCAGAGGGAACTGAGATTCTGCCGAAAACAAAGTTTCTGTTGCCGTCAGGTAAATAATCTAACGGCGGCATCATGATAATCAGAGTAGCTATCGAGCCTGCGATGAGAGCAAATACCACCAACAACCCGCGTGAGGTCGATTTAACAACAATCCGGCAATACGCCATCACAAGGCGCTTAAATCCTCTAGCTAGCGAATCAATTACCGGGACACGGGCTTGCTGTTCAAAACTTTTGACATCCTTGATCAACCGCGATGCTAGTGCTGGGATCACGGTCACAGAGACGACCACAGATACGATGACTGACGCACTAATTGCGACCGCGATATCTCTGAAGAGCTGACCAACAGGAAGGTCGAGTACTAAGATTGGAATAAATACAACAACCGTCGTGAGCGCTGAACCCAAGATCGGCGCCCATACCTGCCGTGCACCCCAATAGGCAGCTTTCAAGGGCTGAACACCGTACTGTCTCAACCGGTAGATGTTTTCAAGACTTACAATTGATGCGTCGACAACCATCCCGACAGCGAACGCGAGACCAGCAAGCGAGATCACATTGATCGATAGACCAAGCCCGGCGATCACGACAAAAGTAGAGATGATGGACACAGGGATCGCTATCATAACGATCGCTGTGGGTGCCAAAGCGCGCAAGAAAGTTAAGAGGACAACAATAGCCAAAATACCGCCGATCATGATGTTGTTCTGCACCAGATCTAACGCTGACCCAATATAAACGGTTTCATCGTATACGATCCGCAGGTCGAGCCCCCGCTCCGCGAGAACACCCGCGTTCAATATACTGACTTCTTGTTTTAGGCTTTCGAGTGTTGTCACGACGTTCGATGCGGGCTCTCTAAGTACAGCGAATGTGATCGCTGGCTTACCATTCAACCGCCGGAAGCTACTTGGCGTCTTATATCCCAGCTCGACGTCAGCCACATCTGAAAGCTTCACATTGAAAATACGACCGTCACGAAGTTCCGTGCGGACCACGAGATCTTTCGCGGTCTCCGGAGTGTAGCTAATCGCCTCCGTCCGAAGTGTGAATCTCCGACTGCCCTCAGTGATTTCACCGGCAGTGACCTCGGCGGATGACGCACGAATTGCGTCGGCAATCTCAGCAATCGATAGACCAAATTCTGCGACCCGGTCCATATCGAGGGCGATCCGAATCTCGCGAGCTGCACCACCTCTTGAAGTCACTTCAGATACTCCGGCGATTCGATTCAATGGTTCAAGAATTACGGTATCAACAAACCGACCGAGCGTATCAATGTCAACATCAACACCATCCTGAGCAACCAAGGCCATTCGAGCAATCGGAGAGTCCTCAGAGTTAGAGGTCCGCACCTCCGGTTGTTTCGCATCGTTGGGTAACCCAGAAACCCTCGCTAGCTGCCCCAACAGCTTCACCAGAGCGTCGTCCATATCATGACCGACCTCATAAGTTAATGAGACGCGGCCTGAACCTCGTCTACTGTCACTCACAACGTTCTGGACGCCAGAGAGTCCCGTCAACTCGCGCTCTAGGCGGAGAACGACTTCCTGCTCCACATCTTTTGGCGACGCGCCAGGCCAACTCACGCGGACTTGCAGGATCGGCTTATCGATATCCGGTGTCATTTGAATTGGAATGGTCTGAAGAGAAGCAACCCCGAACAAAATCATCGATAGAACAACCGCTAACACCGCGATGGGATGTGCGATGGCACTGCGGATGAAAGCGTTCACGATTGACCTCCGACCACACTCACTTCCTGACCTTTTCGTAAACCCTCTTGCCCTTGAGTCACAACAAGATCGCCTGAGTTTATGCCCTTGACTATAACGATCCGATTGCCAACGCCGACACCCAACTCAACGCGACGCGGTTCAGCTTTTCCGTCAACCACAACCACAACTCGGTGCCCTAATTTACCCGGGATCACTGCGTCTTTGGCGATAGTGATCTGGTCTGTGGTCTGGCCAATAGGCAACATGAGATCAATTGACTCTCCTAGCACGAGGTTTCCTGCGGCAGGGCTCACAAATTGCAGACGAATCAGGCGCGATCCAGTTCTTTGATTTTGCTCTGCGATCAGTGCCCGAACCTTCAAGTCATATAAGATATTCCGTAGCTTGCCGGAGACGATTTGTCCAACTGACATCGAGTCATAGGCTTCTGGTCTAACTTCGGCTTCGACCTCAACGCCAAGATCAGGCAAGAGTCGAAACAGTTGATCGCCTGGTTTAACGTACTGGCCCTCCGTCACGTTTACAGCAATCAAACGACCCGCTGTATCAGCAATCACGCGGGTCTGTCTAAGTTGGCGTTCGACATCTGCAATCTGAATCGTAACGTCGTCTAGATCGTAGGTTGTCTTCACAATATCACTTTCAGTCTGAATGACATTTAATTCCGCTTGCTCCGCTGCATCGCGCGTCAACAACTCTTTCGTATTCAGACTCATCGCGCGGGCCAACTGTTGTCCGCGAACAGTTTTACGCCGTTCCAACAACTTCAAGTGAGCGGTCAGATAGGTTTTTCGGGCCTTCAGGCTCTTCAAGTGATTCCGAATTTCAGTGTCATCCAGACGAGCAAGCTCGTCGCCTGCTCTGACGAGGTCACCAACACGTGCATTCATCGTCGACACAGTTTCAGAGACTTCTGCGGATAGGGTATAGATAACCCCAGCCACAATACGACCGGCCACAGCAGTCCCGGTTTGAACCTGACTACTGACTGCCTTATCAATATAAACTGGGGGCCCTGCAGCCATCAAAGATTGAGATAATCCGAAAAGTAATCCAATCAAGATATAGGGCATAGCATCCGACTTCTGTAGTACTCTGAGGTTGCTTTATGCGCCTAATTTTGGACAAATAAAAGTTATTTTTAAAAAAATTTTGGAGGCCTCGTGCAATATCTTCACACTATGGTCCGAGTCGCTGATCTCAGCGCTTCGCTACGTTTCTACTGCGATGGCTTGGGACTCAATGAAATCCGTCGTTATGACAGTAATCAGGGGCGTTTCACACTCGTATTTTTGGCGGCACCAAACGATATCACTCTGGCGCAAGAGACAAGGGCTCCTCTTATCGAGCTGACCTATAACTGGGACCCAGAGGAATACACCGGTGGCCGGAATTTTGGCCATCTCGCATACCGGGTCGAAGATATTTATGCACTCTGTTCACACCTGCAGGGTCTTGGCGTTACCATCAATCGACCACCACGCGATGGTCATATGGCCTTTGTCAGAAGTCCTGACGGCATCTCCGTTGAGCTTCTGCAATCTGGCGATGCACTCCCACCCCGGGAGCCATGGGTATCGATGTCAAATACAGGAGATTGGTAACGTGTTACCCTATTCTTTTGTTTTGTTTAAGGATTACTCGAATGAAGAACATTCTTTTCGGTTTGATTGCTGTAGTGGGGGTCGTCATCGCCTTTGTCACATTCGACAAACCAGAGGAACCCACGGTTGCGAGCGGAATTCCTGATCCTCTGCGGATAGGAACAGAAGGCGCTTATCCTCCGTTTAACGGGTTGGACGCTAATGGAAATCTTATTGGCTTCGATGTTGATATTGCGATGGCTCTTTGCGAAGAGATGAAGGCAAACTGCGAGTTAGTCGCTCAGGACTGGGATGGAATCATTCCAGCGCTTGTCGCGAATAAGTACGATGCGATCATCGCTTCAATGTCGATCACTGACGAACGTAAGCAGACTATAGACTTTACGAACAAATATTATTCAAACTACCTCGCGATTATTGGGGCGAAAGGGAAAGTATCCGGACCCGGAGATTTATCCGGAAAAGCTGTTGGTGCACAACGCTCCACATTGGCTTCTCAATGGGCTGAAGATAATTTAACAGGCCAGGCAGATGTGAAGCTATACGACACACAAACCGCCGCATACGCTGATCTTTCGGCCGGTCGCTTAGATGCGATGGTGTCTGATATCTATCCCGCGATGGATTGGCTGAAAGACAACCCAGGCTATGAACTCGCCGGTGATAAGATTGATATCAAGGATCAGATAGGCATCGGCATTCGTCAAGGCGAGGGAGAACTGAAGACTGCTTTTAACAAGGCAATCGAAGCAATCCGTGCGAGCGGCAAGTATGCTGAGATTAACGCGAAGTATTTCTCTGCTGACATTTACTAATCTAATGCGGGGATTCAGGTCCCCGCTTCTTTCGTGGAATCACTAAGCAAGCTGTCTCTCGGTGTATCTGGCTGGGGGGATGAGCTACTCCTTGGTGCATTGATGACCGTAAGCTTGGCAACCGCCTCCGTAGGCATAGGTCTTCTGGTGGGAGGCAAACTTGCTTTCTTAAAAATCCAGCCAAACCAAGTGCTTCGCGGCCTCGCGCACGGCTTGACACTATTATTTCGAGGAACACCTGAGTTTTTGGTGATTCTGGTAGTCTTCTTTGGCCTCGATATCTTCATTAATGCCGTGATGCGCGCGATGACAGTCGACCTGACGGTATCTACCCCGAAATTCTGGGCAGGCGCACTTGGTCTGGGTTTAATCTTTGGGGTCTACGCATCAGAAGTTTTCAAGGGGGCCTACTTGGCTGTCGCTGACGGGTTGATCGAGGCATCACGCTCGCTTGGGCTCTCTCACATACAAACGTTGAGACAAGTCCACATTCCATTACTGTGGCGATATGCGTTGCCAGGCTTAATGAATCTCTGGCTTGTTTTACTGAAAGATACGTCACTGGTCGCGGTTATTGCTTTTGACGAACTACTGCGAACGGCGAAAGTGGCAGGTGAAACAGAGCGAGAACCCTTTATCTTCTTCTTGGCCGCGGGCGCTCTTTATCTTGCGATGACCTCGGTCAGCGACCGAGCCAAAGAGCGACTTGAAGGCCGTGTCGCCTTAGTAGGGCGTAACCAATGATCGAGAGTTTATTCAAATCAATTTATTTTTGGTTTAAGGAATGGCACTACGGTGTCGGTAGATCGATATGCGAACCCATCGAATCGACCCTTCCAGCATCCATTGGACCACACTGTCCTCGGCTTATTGATGGTTTTTTCACAACCTTTGAACTAGTAATTTCAGCGTTAGTGTTAGCCTTCCTAATGGCTCGATCATTCTCAGAACTTCTTGCTCTTGGACCCCGCGTTATCCAAAGGCCCATCCTGGCCTATACGTATGTATTCCAAGGAACACCGATCCTGATTCAGCTTTGGCTCATCTATTATGGACTTGCTCAGTTTGAGTTCATACGCGAGTCAGCCGCTTGGCTATTGCTTGGCAGCGGCTGGTGGGTCGGACTTATTGTACTCACACTCAATTCAGCAGCGTACCAAACCAATATCTTGATCGGGGCTATTCGCAATCTGCCACAAGGGCAACTGGAGGGGGCCCAATCGATCGGACTCAGTTCCCGACAGGCCTATCAAAAAATTTTGCTCCCACAGGCGTTACGAGAATCTTGGCCTGCGCTCGCTAATGAAGGGATTCTGCTACTGAAGGCAAGTGCGCTTGTGAGTACGATTACAGTTCTCGATCTCATGGGGCATGCGAGAACTGTTTTTTCACGAAGTTATGATTTGTGGGTCTACGGCGGAGCCGCGATGCTTTATATTCTGTTGACAGCTCTAATGACATTGATAGCTCTCGTGATCCGCCGTTATTGGTTACAGACCTTGCCATCAGATCCTTGGTTCAAGGATGTCACGCGCTAACCCTCAGTTGCGATATGCAGCCTTGGCCTCAGCCTCGTCAACCTCGAGAATGCCGCCTTTGGCAGCATCAAGTTCATGTTGGATAATATCGCGAGCGTCCCATGGATAATCCACCCAGACATCCTCGATGTCTTTGCCGACGAAGACGTGCTTCACCGCATCTGGAAATTCTGCCTTTTTAACTTTAATTTTGTTGTGCATAACAAAAACCCCGAGCTCGGCGGGGTTCTCTGCAAGCAGTTCTCCGATCGCAAAAGCGAGAGTGGTCCGCTCATCGTCAACTTCATCGACCAACAACACGCGCTTACCTGTGATCATATTATTCACCCCTTCCACCCACTGGATCTTGTGTGGAACCTCCGATGGGGGCTCATCTGGATGATAGCGAGCGAGCGAGATCGCAATCAGAGGCTTTTCGATATAAGTGCGCAAAATTCGTGCAGGAATAAACCCGCCACCACCGATCGCCAGGATGACATCGAATTGGAAATCACTCGTGATAATTTTCTTAACGCCATCAGCAATGGTTTGGTGAAGATCCGAATAGGAAAAACGAAGACGAGTGCTCATATGATCTGTCCTAACAAAACATAAGTTTATCACTGAGCTACCAAGATATTCGACTGAGATTCGAATCCCTAACCTAACCCAGTGGCATAATCAGCTCAGTGACTCGATCAGACTTTTGAATTTGATAAGCCTTCCAATGGTCACATATCTGCATTATCCGGTTAAATGCAACGAGCCATCTTATGGCCCGTCGTAAATAATACCCAATCTGTCGCCACGCGTTGGGGGTCCCCTTCGGAGGTTTGCCAGGCGTATCGATCAACAATTTCAGCCCACTTGTGTTTTTCGCAATTCCTTCCAATCAGTTCGTCTAGAGTTCTCTCGGATAACAATATCAAGGCAATGCCCGCAACCGCGTAGGCGAGAAACAATCATCACTTTTCAGCTAATCGATATCGTTTGTCGATTACCAAATTAAAGAAGTGAGTTACACTACGTCTCTTTATCTCCACTCGAAATTGGAAATCATTTCTATGTCGAATGACCTCCGTGAAGCGGCCCTGCGTTATCACCGTGCCACGCCACCTGGAAAATTAGAGATCGCACCAACCAAACCAATGGCAACGCAACGTGACTTAGCGCTTGCCTACAGCCCCGGTGTCGCTTATGCGTGTACAGAAATTGCGGAAGACCCGAGCAAGGCTGCCGAGCTTACCGCTCGAGGAAATATGGTCGCCGTGATTACTAATGGTACCGCCGTACTTGGACTCGGAGCGATTGGACCACTCGCATCGAAGCCAGTTATGGAAGGTAAATCGGTCCTCTTTAAGAAGTTCGCCAACATCAACTCCATTGACATCGAAGTCGACACGACTGATGTAGACCGCTTCTGTGATGTGGTCTCAGCGCTCGAGCCCTCATTTGGCGGAATCAACTTAGAAGACATCAAAGCACCACAGTGTTTTGAGATCGAGACACGTCTTCGAGAGAAAATGAATATCCCGGTGTTTCATGACGATCAGCACGGGACTGCCATCGTGGTAGGCGCAGGCATGCTCAACGCTATGCGCTACCTCGGTAAGGATATGGGGGAGATTAAGCTCGTATGCTCAGGCGCGGGTGCCGCTGCGCTAGCATGTTTAAACATGTTGAAGACTCTTGGGGTAAAACAAAAAAATATTATCGTCTGTGATCAACACGGTATTCTGCGTGTTGGCCGTGAAAAGCCGATGGATAAGTACAAGACGCAGTATGCGAAAGAAACTGATCTAAAAACGCTGAAGGAAGCTATCGTTGGGGCGGATGCGTTCCTGGGTCTATCTGTACCCGGCGTCATTGATCAAAACGACGTTAAGAAAATGGCGGACCGCCCGGTCATTTTTGCACTGGCAAATCCAACGCCAGAGCTCATGCCAGAGCTTATCAAAGAGGTTCGCCCCGATGCCTTGATAGCAACTGGCCGCTCTGACTACCCGAACCAGGTCAATAACGTTCTCTGCTTTCCGTTCCTATTTCGCGGTGCATTGGATTGTGGAGCCACTGTCATCAACGAGGAAATGAAGGCCGCGTGCGCTGAAGCAATTGCTGCCATGGTTCACACACCCCCATCGGATGAGGTATTAAACACGTACCAAGGCGAGCAACTAACATTCGGCCCTGAATATCTAATTCCCAAGCCATTCGATCCTCGGCTGATCATGGAGATCCCGCCGGGCGTTGCTAAAGCGGCGCATGAGTCTGGTGTCGCGTTGCGCCCGATCGAAGATATGGAAGCGTATCGCGATGACTTAAGCCGTTTTGTGTTCCGCTCAGGCATGTTGATGAAGCCAATGTTTGAGGCTGCACGCGCAACAAGGCGCCGATTGGTGTTGGCTGAAGGCGAAGGCGGGAAAATGCTTCAGGCTTGCCAGCTGATCGTTTCAGAGAAACTTGCTGATGTGACGCTCGTTGGCCGTCGTAACGTGATCATAGACAAAATTAAGTTAATGGGGCTTTCAATCGAAGCGGATAAGGACTTCCATATCATCGACAATTTGGATGATGAAGTCATCACGCCCGTCGGCGAAGAATACCACACTCTAACGGCACGTCAGGGAATGACTCCAAAGGCTGCGCAAACACGCGTTCGTGCAAACACCACAGTGCTCGCATCAATGCTGCTCCATCGCGGTGACGCTGACGCGATGCTTTGCGGAACCTTTGGGAGCTACAGCAAGCACCTTCTGCTGACAGAAGAGATTATTGGACGCAAGAAGGGTTCGCCTGTCGTTGGTGCTCTAACGGTATTGATTTTGCAACAAGGAACAATTTTCCTAACCGACACCCACGTGAATTTTGATCCGACAGCCGAACAGCTTTGCGAACTAGGGAAACTTGCTGCCGATGAAATCCGGAGGTTTGGCATTCAACCAAAGGCAGCATTCCTCTCACACTCAAATTTTGGCTCCCAAAATACAACATCCGCAGCGAAGGTTCGTGAGGCTACTGCAATGTTTATGGAGCGTTATCCAGATATTGAGGCGGATGGTGAAATGCATGCCGATGCGGCCCTTGATGAAAAGGTTCGGCTAGACCTCCTTCCAGACAGCAAACTGACCGGGACAGCAAACTTGCTAGTTTGCCCGAACCTAGACTCTGCAAATATCGCGAGAAACTTGTTGAAAGTCTTGGGTAATGGCGTAACCGTCGGGCCACTATTGCTGGGGCTTGATAAGGAAGCGCACGTCGCTACTACCTCAAACTCCCCAAGGGGTATCTTTAATATGGCTGCCGTTGCTCTCGCTAACGTGAATCGTAACGACTAAAACCCTCGTCCTCGCGACCAATAGCCCGAGCCTCAGCCGCTCGGGTTTTTTATGCGAGCTCATCAACTAAAAAATCAATCAATGCACGTGTTTTCAAAGGCAAGTGACGACCATGAGGAAAGACGGCGTAAAGTTTTCGCTCAGGAAATAACCGGTATTCAGGCAATACTTCACGTAATCGTCCGTCCTCAAGGTCAGTCTCAACCATAAACCGAGGAAGCAAGATGAGCCCCTGGCCCGCTCGCGCAAAAGACACCATCATTTGATCATTGTTTGTTGAAAGCTTCGCCTGCGTTATCACCTGCACTGGCTCCTCATTACGACGTTGGAGTTTTAACCGTTGTACGACGCGCTCCGATGCGTAATGAACGAAAGGTATTTCAACCAGATCTTCAGGATTGGTTGGTGCCCCATACTCAGCAAGTAAAATCGGTGCACCAACAAGGACCATTGGAACGTCTGATAGCCGACGAGCCACCAAGGAGGAATCATCTAAGTGACCAATACGAATCGCTAAGTCAAAACCCTCACCAACCAAATCAACAAACCGATCTGAGAGCTCTACATGTAGATTAATGCTAGGGTACTGTAATACAAACGAGGCCAGTGGTTCTTTAAGGACACGCTGACAGAGCGCCACAGGGGCGGAGATACGGAGAGACCCCTCAGGCTTCGCCTTCCGGCCCGCGAGCATTTCGCCCACCTCTTCGATCCCTTCAACCAAGGGTGCTGAGTGCTCGAATAGGAACGAACCTTCGTCAGTCAAACTCAATTGACGCGTGGTCCGGTGGAACAAACGAACGCCCAGATCGCTTTCTAAACGCTGAATCTGTTTGCTTACCGCCGAGCCGGTCATTCCTAACCGTCTAGCAGCTTCAGCAAAACTTCCATGACGGGCTACTGCAACAAAAATTGGTACGCGCGATAAACGATCCATCACTACTCAATCGATAAGTTGTGCTTAACTGATGTTATTGACTCTAAAATAAATTTAAAAAAGTACATTTGATTATCATTTAATTCCATAAATTTGGCAGTGATCATCTGCTAAACATGAAATACAGGAGACAACCATAGTAAATCAAGCACTTGGAGTAACGATTACGCGTATTGCCCTCGGGATGATTTTGTTTGCACACTGCTACTTTTTAAAAGTCGATACCTTCACAATTGACGGCACAGTTGGATTTTTCGCAAGCATTGGACTTCCCGCAATCGCTGCACACCTGATTATCGCGGCCGAAATCCTTGGAGGCATGGTCTTAATCCTCGGCGCCTTCACTCGCTTAGCGGCATGGCTATCACTACCAATCCTGATCGGCGCAGCTTGGATGCACCTTGGCAATAACTGGGTGTTCTCAGCCAAGGGTGGTGGTTGGGAATTTCCAATCCTACTGGTCGCGTTGGCTATGGCTGTTGAATTGGGTGGTGCCGGGAAGTATGCAATCGATAATCTTGACTGGATGAAACACTCTAATTTCACTCAATCGACCGCGGAACAAGCGACTGCGTAACCCTATGGTGTGATCGTCTGGCCATCCCAAGCGATCACTTGACCTGATCGCTCTGGTGTTAGCTCACTCAAAACATCCCAAAGATATCCGGCCGATTGTTCCGCTGTGAATAATCGATGGGGATCAACCCCAGACTGAAACGGTTTTGAGAGATCAGTATCAACTGTCCCCGGATGCAGGCCAACCACGATCGCATGTGGATTGGTTCTCGAAAGCTCCAAACTCAAATTCTTTGTCAGCATATTTTGTGCAGTTTTGCTTGCACGATAACTGTGCCAACCACCCAACCGGTTATCGCCAATGGAGGCGACCCGAGCTGATAACGTCGCAATGGTGATTGGCTCTCGATGACGAATCAAACGACCAAGCGCTACATACCAAAGAAATGGTCCAAAACAATTTACGGAAAACACCGTCTCCAAATTCGATCGGGTAAGATCTGCGAGTTTTTTCTCGGGCTTTAAATCAAGCGACTCATCTTGCAAGATCCCTGCAGTGGTCACGACTAGATTGAGTGTATCGATCTGTGCCGCAATGGCTGCGGATGCATCGAGAATGGATTGATCAGATAGCAGGTCAAGTTCAATAGGTATGACACGCGGATCTCTTGAGTCGATTTTCTGGATATCACGGCCCGTGACGACGACTTGATCAAATTGATTGGACTGAAGGACCCGATTCACTAAGGCTCGTCCCAGGCCACCTGAGCCTCCTTGGATCAATGCAGACTGTGTCATCTCATTACCATTTAAAGAGTCTAATACTGAATCCCATACCAACAATACAGAATCCAAGTAGGATCGCGAGATGAGACGTAATATCAGCTATACCTGCGTTGTCTAACATGACAGCCCGCGCGGCGTCTAAGAGATGCGTGAGCGGAAGAGCTTGAGCGATTGTCTGGACCCAATCGGGTGACCCATCGAGTGAAAACCAAACACCCGATAAGAGTAGCATAGGGAACGTAATGGCGTTTAGTAATCCATCGGCAAACTCTTTACTCTCAGTCCGACACGCAATCGCAAGCCCCAAGGTAATCATTGCGAGGCCACCCACCAAGGCGATTAAAAATAAGAGCCCGAGACTCCCGACCATCCTGTAATCCAAAATCAAGTTCGTCCCGACAAACACGATCGCACTTGCAGTCAGGGTGACCAGTAATCGCGAGAGGACCTGAGCTGATAAGAATTCAAATTTTGTAAGTGGCGTTGCCCTTAGACGTCTCAGGTAGCCCGCTTGCCGATAACGCACAACCACGTAGCCAACGCCCCATAGCGCGCTATACATCATATTCATCCCGAGGATGCCGGGCACAACCCAGTCAACGTATCGAATCGCCTCACCGTCAGTTTCACCTCGCTCGAGCGGTCTTGGTTCGGTGTATTTGAGAAGAAGCTCCAAAATCGCACCTGAGGCTGAGTTTCCGTTCACCCAGTAGCGAACAGAATCCTCGACCACCTCAACGACCAAATCTGTCTGTTGTCGAGACAGCCTGTCAAGCGCTTTGTTGCGATTCATACTGATGGTCTCTATGCCTGGGAACTCGAGAAGCTCTGGGAGGCTATCTGACGCGACCGCGGTGACAGTAAATAACGCTCTCGGTGGTCCGGAAAAAACCACAGCCAGCGCAAAAACAATCAATACAGGGAAAACGAGGTTCCAGCCAAAACTCGCTCGGTCTCTCAAATATTCGAGGTTTCTCGCAAAAAAAACTGCCTTCATTCGTCGGACTGATCGAATGATTGATGTCATTCAATCACCTCCTGTGTCTTCACCAACGTCTCACCAGTCAACGATAGGAAGAGTGTATCCAAGTCCGAAACACCGGCATCGGCAATGAGCTGTTGAGGCGCGCCTTGAAGCAGCGTTTTTCCGTGGAACAAAATGACAAGCTCATCGCACAGGACTTCAGCTTCTTCCATGTAATGCGTGGTCAATATCAGTGTGCGACCGTCCGCTTTTAGAGCGGATACCACATCCCATAGGTCGCGACGAGATCGAGGGTCCAAGCCCGTAGTTGGCTCATCTAAAAATACTATTTCCGGATTATGCACCAGAGCCAAAGCAAGCAGTAATCGTTGTCTCTGCCCACCCGATAGACGTCGTGAATCTCGATGAAGAAATTCCTGCAACCGGAACTGATCGATCAATTTGTCCATCGGAACCGGATGATCGTAAAAACTCGAGAACAACTTGAGATTGTCATAGGGCGTTAAAAAATCTTGAAGCGCTGTTGCCTGGAACTGAATACCAACCCGTGTTTGGTAATCAGACGGGAGCCGACCGCCGTAATATTGGACAGATCCTCGCGTTGGATCTTCCATCCCCTCGAGCATCGCAAGGGTCGTACTTTTGCCCGCACCGTTGGGTCCGAGTAACCCAAAACACTCACCCTTTTGGATCTCAAAATCGAGACCAGCAACTGCTTTCACATCATCATAGGACTTCTCAAGACTCGTGACAGAAAGAATCACTTCAGGCATGTATCTTTCCTTCTTGTTTAAGCTCTCCATGACGAACCGTTAATGAGACTTCTTGACCGCGGAATGTGTTGATCGAAAGACTGTAAATGCACTCAATCCAATCACCCGAGCTTACAGGAGCCGGTTGATGAGGTTCGAGAGCCGAAAACCAAATAGCTCGAACTTGGCGACCTTCAACGAGCAAGGACAAACTTAGGTGTGTTTTCTCTTGCCCGACGGGACGTGCCGCGATAACTTGAAAAACTCCGACAAAAATAGGTTGGTCAAATCCCCGTCCAAATGGGCCAAGTGCCTCCATTTGTTCGATCCACGCGACACTCAGTTGCTCGGGGAGCAGTTCTCCATCGATCAAGAATCGAGGTTTGGGACCGGTATCCGGATAGGTCATTCGATAGATTTCTTGCAATTGGCGACTGAACCCAGCAAGCGCATCTCTACTCACAGTCAAACCGCAAGCCCCGGTATGACCACCATATCGCGATAGAGCTCCCGGCAACCTTGCGTTCACCGCATCGAGTAATGCTTTGGCATCGACACCTGGAACTGAACGCATTGAGCCCGTCAACATTGTCGGCTCATTTCCGGGAGTCAGAACGATCGATGGACGACCTTCTGTCTCGACCAAACGACTTGCAACAATCCCTTGAACACCTGGATGCCCATTTTCCAAAACGACGCATAGCACCAATCCACCATGTAAATGTTGCCGATGAGCCAGTGGCTTGGCTTTTTCAATCATCTCCTTCTCAATCGTACGGCGCGTTTTATTATCTGCATCCAAATCAAGAAAAGCATTGGTCGCCTCAGCCAAGGATTGCGCGACTAAGTACTCATAGCCTCGAAGCGAATGACCAATCCGCCCTCGGGCATTCAATCGAGGCGCCAACTGAAACGCCAAGAGTTCTGCGTTAATATCTCGCGACACCTTTGTCAGTTGTGACACAGCGACCTGCCAACATGGACGCTGTTGCTTTCGAATTAACAAGAGGCCAGCTTTCACAACAGCTCGATTGGTTTCGCTTGAACCAAGAGAAACGCAATCAGCGACAGTACCAAGAGCCACATAGTCGAGGAGATCTCCCAGCTTTGGCGTATCCGTGGCGATCGATTGCTGATCAATAAGCCCTTTGCGAACATGACTCATAACAAGCCATGACACCATACATCCAGCAATTGCCTTGTCAGGATAGTTACAATCCACACGATTTGGATTGACAACAGCATAGGCACTTGGAGGTGGACCGTGAACAGAGACTTGGTGATGATCGGTTACTATGACATCAATTCCTGACGCTTTAAGTCTTGCGATCTGTGACTCATCAGATGACCCACAATCTGCCGAGATCAGCAGCTGAGGCAATGGAGTACTTTCCAGCAACCGATCGACTAACGTCTCTGATATGCCGTACCCATCCTCAAGCCGATGTCCAATCCAATGCGTGACTTTTTGCATCGACACACCAAACCGCAACAGCGATTCGGTAATCACAGCGTGACTCGTTAACCCATCCGCATCGTAATCCGTTAACACGCCGATTCGTTCCTCTTGGACGACGGCGTATTGCAATCGGTCTGCTGCACGATCAATATCGGTGAGCAATGACGGCGGAGCGATGTGCTGCAGTTGGGGGTCAAGAACCGCATCTAGAGGGGTGTCACTGGTAATCCGACCAGCAACAATACGGGCGATCACGGAATCGAGCCCACGAGAACGTGCCTCGGCAAAAACCGAGGCATCGATTGGTCGTGACTCGCGCACTACCCCATCACAGAACGAACAAATGATTGAACGTCATTCAGATCGTTCTCGAGAACTGTATAGCGCTCTTCACGCTCGAGTAAATCCGTCATATCCGAAGGTAGCGGCACCTCATCAAAGCCCGCTTTTTCAACCGCTTCAGCGAATTTCGCAGGGTGGGCTGTGGCCAAAACAACCTTTAACATACCGCTCGGTG
>MDTB01104809.1_pt1 | contig 72156 bp, 59 predicted proteins | sample 811161 | NCBI WGS metagenome assembly MDTB01 (sample SAMN05326650, study PRJNA326480) | marine metagenome | isolation source: seawater | place: Mediterranean Sea | collected 2009 | reverse complement strand
TCTCCAAGGGCGCAAACGATCATCAGAGATCGCTATTTCCGAAAAGCGGACCTGAGCTCCGAGAAGCTGGTCACTCTTAACGAGAGCACTCCTATTCCATAAATAGTTGCCCCAAAACCCACCAATATTGCTGTCGAAATCGCTTTCGCCCATGGCCCTGCATCAATCCAGCCAGCCATTAGCGCTTTCGCTCCCAACAATCCGAGAGCCATCACAAGGCTAGCAATCACCATTCCACGAAGCCGGCGCCAATTCTCTGCCTTTAATGCCACAAATCCCCGCAAACCAATCCAAAGTAAAACCACATTTACCCAAGCGGCGATTGAAGTCGAAATTGCGATCCCAACATGCCCCAAAAAGGGGAAAAGTAACAAGCTGAATACGATATTAACAATTACCGTAATTCCAGCCATCCACATCGGTGACTTGGTATTCTCACGGGCAAAGTATCCCGGCTGCAGCACTTTTATGAGCACATAACCTGGTAATCCTATTGCGAAAGCCCCGAGCGCCCGACCAGTTTGGAATGAATCCGAAGAGGTAAATGTCCCCCTCTCAAAAATGACTGAAATAATTTCTTGCGGAATGACCATCAACGCAATCGCCGCTGGCACAGTCACAATCATAGCCATCTCCAGCCCACTCACCATTGTTGCACACGCTTCACCTTCCTTGTCGCTATGAAGCAATCTCGTAATTTCTGGTAAAAGCACCATCCCAAACGCAATTCCGATCATCCCAAGCGGCAGTTGGTAGATCCGGTCCGCGTAGTAAATATAAGAAATGGCTCCCTGTTGGAACGAAGCGACTATCCCTCCGACCAGCAAATTAATCTGCTGGATTCCAGCAGCGATCACACCGGGCCCCATAAGAACCAAAAGCCTCTTAAATCCAGAATCAAAAACTGGCTTCTTTAAAACCACTGGCAAACCAGCTCGTAAACAGACCCACCAGAGGACACCCAACTGCAAAAATCCTGCGAGCGCTACGCAACAAGCTAGCGCGATTCCTCGCCACTCCACAAACTGAACCACTCCTAACAAGCCACAAAGAAAAACCAAGTTAAGGATAACGGGTGAAAAAGCCGGCGCTGCAAACTTTTTTAAGGTCGTCAATACTCCGCTAAGATGTGCCACCAGTGCCATACAAAGAAGATAAACAAAGGTAATTTGTGATAGCTTTACCGTCAGATCATAAGCACCTGGATCATTATTATAGATCGCCAGTTCTCCGTCTCCCGACGCCATTCCCTTGAAAACCGCATAATCATGATCCGGAGGAAGGGGGATCCTCAGAAGCCCCCCTTCATTTACGAGCCAGTCTCCATTTTTAAATATCTGATCCCGAGCAGTTTCTATCTTTAGCCTCTTATCCTCGTCGGTATCAGTATCCTTAAACTCGATCTCTCCGTTTCTCTTGAAGCTCTCTGTAATGATCGACGCTAGTTCAACTTCTTTGCCCTCCGCTTTCACCTCTCCACCGAAAACCTCCCCAAGGACGTCAAAGAAAGCAGGATTACCACGTTTAACTACGCTTAGTTTTTTAAAACTGGCCTCACCTTCTTTCGTCTGTAGAAAAACCGCTTTAGCACCCCGCAAAGGAATTCGAAACTCTATTGCTTTACGACCGAGCTTTTCTTCAGCCTTAGGCAAAAACCCGGGCACTACCACAAGCATAATCGCCGCCATCAGTGGAATCGCCAAAAGAGTTAGCAACCCGAGACTTCCTAACAAAATCGTGAAGGCATTATTGGCAAACTGCATTGCCGAGTTACACCCGTTCATCGTAACCCTTTTCCCGAACAAAGGGATGAAAGCCGCATTAAAGGCACCTTCGCCAAAAATCCGGCGAAACATGTTCGGAAAACGAAAGGCTGCGAAAAAAGCATCCGCCACCATCCCGGTCCCCAGGAACCGTGCAATCAAGATGTCACGCATCACGCCCAAGATCCGGCTCATCAGGGTGAACCCGGAGATCGTCATCAAAGAGCGAAGCATGCGGGGAAAGAATGGATTCAACCCGCACCAAGCTCAAGCAAGGCTTTACTAAAAGGTCAAATGCCTAAAATGGCCAAAACCAGAATTTTCGGCCAGGCGCCTTCCGCTGATATTGTCCGTCGCCTATACTTAAAACCTCTACCCTTACTCGGGTTAGTCCATCATCCTTAAAACCAAGTTTAGAGGCTGCCCGAGGTGTCACATCGATAATTCGGCCTGCAATGAAGGGACCCCGGTCATTGAGACGCATTTTCAGAACTTTCCCGTTCGAAAGATTAGTCACTTTCACACGGCACGGAATCGGAAGTGTTTTGTGAGCACCTGAGATATCGAAACGCCCCACCCGCTCTCCGAGAGAGGTATTTCCTCTTCTGAAGCCGAAAAACGTGCTCTCGTCATACCACGAGGCAATTCCTTCTTCTGAGTAGTTGAGGGCACTCTCGACACTTAACGGTTGATAGTGTTGACCCCGAATATTGTAACTTCGGGTTTGGTAACCTTTATAATTTGGAGATCCACATGAAACGAAAAGCAAGGCCGTAGGCAAAGCAACTAGGGCCAATACTGAAGCGAATCTCATCTCACCCAAGATCTCTGGCCTTAATCTCTGGCAACGTCCGAGCCACTTTTTCCTTCAGAGCTTTTCCGACCTGAAACTTGACCACAGCGCGGTCCGGAATTTTTATCGTCTTTGAAGGATCCTTAGGATTTCGCCCAGGCCTTCCCTTAGCAATCTTCGTTTCAAAAGTACCAAAATCACGAATAACGACGTTATTTGCTGCAGCCAGCTCGCGCGAAACGATATCCACAACAAGGTGCAGCATTTTTGAGGAGAGAGCCTGAGTCACACCTAATTCGTCGCTTACTTCTTGGATAATTTCTTTTTTTGTAAAGTTTGCCATAATTTGGGGGGAAATCCGGCCACATTACGAACCTAACTGAGGACACTCTGTCAAAAAACTAAAGAAAACTAATATGTTTTTCGATGAGTTTACCGACTAAATCTCATCAGTCGTCTTAAAATGAAGCTTCACGACTTCTCCCAACTTCTCTTTACCGAATTTCTGTATGAATTCACGCGCGACTTCCTTGACGGCAGAACCGGCCCCAAACGGAAGTTCCAAGCCTATTTTACCGGAAACTTTATCCATCCAATCCAAAAAACTTTCCCGAGCTAGAATGGATGCAGCTGCTACCGCAATGTCATTTTCTGCTTTGGTTCGCTCTTCCAGATTTAGCCGCACACCCCGATTTTTTAGCTCTCTTGCGATCAATGGCGCTTTGGTGAATTGATCCGACAAAGCCCTACCACAGGATGGAACCCGAACTGACAAATCCTTAATGACCGTTGCATGCCCTCTCGCTAGCATAAGATTCACGTTATTGTATTCTTCATAGAGCAAATTATACCGAGATGGAGCCCATCTGATCACCTTGTATCTACTTCCAACTTCAGCCCGGATTTCACCTGCTAGCTCTCGAACCCTATTCCCCGAACCAATTCTTTTACTGTCCATTATCCCAGCGTTCATAAGGGCCCTTGTGATCTCACAATTCGTATAAACCCCAGCCACAATAAGAGGCCCAAAATAATCCCCCTTGCCGCTCTCATCGATTCCAAAGTGGGGCTCAAACATCTCCGCCTGCCAATGCTCTTCATACCCCAAACGCGCTTCCCCAACCACTTCAGGCTCGAGAACAAATTTCACAAAATCTTCAGTCTCCTTTCCTTGGACCAACACTTTGGGCCCTTTTCGGTAAACCGTGACATTAAGCTTCCCTTTTTTAGCCGAATAAAGAACGTGTTCTTTCTCCTTAAATTCAAAGCCATCTCTCAACAAGCAGGCCTTCAAGATCGTGACCTGCTCATCGGACAGAGCCAAGGTATAAGTGACTTTCGCCATTCGCGGGGAGACTCTAACGCCCTTTCCACGAATTCCCAACACCCGATTTTCGTTGGCCCGAATATCCTTCATCTTTAAGGTTCTGACGAAGCATGGACAAACCCAGCGCACAATATCATCTGGTGAAAAATAAGGGTCGATTCCGGAATGCTCTTCTCAAGTGGTTTCAAGTAAATGCCAAATCGTATCCATGGAGAGAAACAGTTGATCCATGGGCAATCCTTGTATCAGAGATCATGCTTCAACAAACAACAGTAGCCTCGGTTCTCGCGAACCACCGCTTCGAGAGATTTCTACAAGAATTTCCTAATATTGAGGCGATCGCTGATGCTCCTGAAGAAAAGCTTTTACGAGCTTGGGAGGGCCTCGGTTATTACAATCGCGTTCGCAATCTCCAAAAAGCTGCCCAAACCGTTTTAGATAATTATGAGGGCAGATTTCCCTCGGACCCTAAAGCCCTCGAAACCCTCCCTGGAATTGGTCGCTACACTGCCGGAGCGGTGAGTAGCTTTGCCTTCGATCGCCCCGCTCCCATCGTTGATGGTAACATTGCTCGGGTCCTCTCTCGACTTTTGGATTACCACAAAGAAGTAGATTCTACTGAAGGGCAAAAAGTCATCTGGAATACCGCTACTGAAATACTAGATACATCAAAGGCTAGACTTTTTAATTCGGCCCTCATGGAACTCGGCCAAACCATTTGCTCTTCCAAATCTCCGGCCTGTCTTATGTGTCCGGTCCAGAGGTTTTGTCAGACAAGAGTCCCTGGCTCCCTTCCCATGAAAAAGCCCCGCAAAAAATTCGTCCAAATCGATGAACACGCTTTTTTCTGGATAGAGAACAATAAAATTTTGCTTTCAAAAGGCCATGATTCTCGTCGTAAAGGATTTTGGAAGCTTCCTCTGCGCTCACCGGAGGAGTGCGCCCACTTGGAGACTCTCAGCCAACATAGGTATACCATAACCCACCACAAAGTCACCTTGCACCTTTATCAGGCCAAACCGCCCCACCTTCTCGAGGACGAAGAATACCACTTCATTTCAGAACTTACGAACCTTCCTATCGCTACCCCCATCCGAAAAATCCTTGAACAGAAGACTCCAGAGCTTGGGATCTAAACCGAGAGAGCCCTTCCTAGAAAGCCGCCCCTCAAACTTTCATAACCCTGCGGCGACTTCATGAAAAACCCACAGAGTAACCTTGCCTTATCAGACCTATCCTCCGATAGAAAGTACGCCAGAGCAGCCGAAAAGAAAACGATAGAACCAGAAAAATAAGGTTCATGACTGGAATTGGTAGCGCACTGCCGCAGCCATCCAAATCACAGCAGTCTCAGTCCGTAAAACAAGTTCACCCAAGCCGACCGGGGCGAATCCCGATTCGAAAATCCTTTCATATTCTCCTGCCGAGAAATCGCCCTCTGGCCCTACCATCAAGATCACGCGTTCCGGAGATTCAAGTCCTTCGAGAAGTTCCTTCAGTGTTTTGGTTTCTGAAGTCAGAGCCCCAACAATTCTAATGCCGCCAGATTCAATCTTCTCCAAGTAATGATCAACCAATGCGGGCACTCTAACCTCAGGCAGGTGATTTTGCCCGCACTGCTTGCAAGCCTCAAGTAACGTCCGCTGCCACTTATCCCGCTTCAACAAAGCCTCGCGAGCCTTAAATCGAACGTTTCCTTGCTCACTCACCAATGGCTGAATCCGATTTACTCCCATCTCGGCCGCCTTTTGCAAAATAAGATCAAAACTCTTGCCCTTAGGAATCCCAACCGCGACCTCAAGCTGTGGTAACAATGCTGAAAACCTTCTTGTATCAATTATTTCTAAGCACGCTTCATTTTTTGAAATCGCACGAATCGTAGCGTTGGCTTCTTTTCCATTTCCATCAAAAATAACAATATTATCCCCGACCTGCTTTCGCATCACCCTAAAACAATGATGAGCCTCGCCACCTCTTAATATGGGATTCTCATCCCACTGGTCGGGTGATAGAAAAAAGCGATCCATCTTGCGGACTAGCTATCGAAAAAGCGTTTTGCCTTTTCAAAAAACGACTCCTGAACCGGCGAATTTTTCTCGCCAATTGATTCAGTGAAAGCCTCAAGCCTCTCACGCTGATCAGAGTTGAGTCTAGTGGGAACTTCTACCTGGACCTCTACATGAAGATCTCCTTTACCCCGTCCATTTAAAGCAGGCATTCCTCGATCACGCAAACGGAAGGTCGTTCCTCCTTGCGTGCCCGCAGGCACTTTCATGGTCGCACTCCCTGTCAAAGTTGGCACCTCCAATTCTCCGCCCAGAGCAGCCGTTGAAAATGGCAAAGGCACCTCACAATAAAGGTCATCAGCGTCACGCTGAAACACATCATGATCGCGCAGGTGCAGAAAGACGTACAAATCTCCGGCCGGCCCCCCGCGCATCCCCGCATCACCTTTACCGGTCGAACGAAGTCGAGTCCCATCATCAACTCCAGCCGGAATTCGAATGCTAACCCGTTCAGGCGCTTGCTTGCGACCATCACCCCCACAATCCTCGCAAGGATCAGCAATAATTTGGCCAGAGCCCCGGCAATCAGGGCAAGTCGCCTGCTGAATGAAGATTCCACGTTGTTGCCCCACCACGCCGCGTCCGCCACAGGTGCTGCAGGTAATTGTGCCAGCACTACCCGATTTCGACCCTGAACCAGAACACTTTACGCAACTCGCATACTTTTCGATCTCAAGCTCCTTCTCCACACCTTCGGCTGCCTCCTCCAGTGTGATTTCAAGATCATATCTCAAATCACTTCCTCGTTTTTTGCCAGATCGATCTCGTCGTCGACCACCACCACCACCAAAGAGGTCATCGAACATACTCCCCCCCCCGCCGCCGCCGCCGAAAACTTGACTAAAGATATCCATCGGGTCGTGGAAGCCACCCCGACCGCCGCCACCGCCACCGCCACTCTTGAAGGCAGCGTGGCCATAGCGATCATAGGCAGCCCGCTTCTCCTCATCACTAATCACTTCGTAGGCCTCGCCTATCTCTTTGAATTTTTCTTCAGCCCTCGGGTCATCCGGGTTCTGATCCGGGTGATGTTTCATCGCCAACTTACGATAAGCCTTCTTGATATCGCCTTGAGAGGATTCTCGAGAAATCCCCAGCACCTCGTAATAATCGCGCTCAGCCATTACTCGACTCCCTCCTCGTTTTCAGCATCTTCTTCGGGAGTTTCCTCTGCCCCCTTCGCTACAATAACCGCTGCTGCCCGTAGCAAACGATCATGCAGCACGTAGCCCTTACGCTTCACAAAAAGAATCTCTCCCGCCTCGGAGCCTTCCTTTTCCTCCTCAGCTACCGCTTCATGATAATTAGGATCAAAAACCCCTTCAGCAGCAACTTCTTTCACACCTTGTGCAGAAAGAAAATCATCGAGCTGCCCTTTCACCATAGCCATCCCTTTGTAAATCATTGAATCCTGCTCCTGCTCTGCCATCTGCAGACCCATCGAGAAATTATCGAAAATTGGAAGCAATTCCTCGATTAAGCCGGACCGTGCAAATCGTAAATCCTCAGAACGCTCCCGAGCCATTCGCTTACGATAATTATCGAGATCAGCTGCCGAACGAATCGCCGCTTCCTTCCATTTCATCGCTTCAGCTTCCGGAGTCAGAGGAACGTCAGGAACCTCCTCTTCAGGAACTTCTTCATTTTCATTCTCTTCAACAATTTCTTCGGTCGCTGCGCCGTCTTCCTCAACGACTTCAGTTTCCTGATCGTGATCTTGCATGGCGGGAACCAATACCGTCCCCCCGCCAATGTCAACCCGTCGCTTTACTACAAAATAAAACCCTCTTCGTCTAGCGGACCAAATTTCCCCGCCTCCCAACCCGGCAGCAGCTTTCCGCGCCTGCCCTCGCGCCAGCCACTTTGAGGGAGCATAGTCGTCGTTTCATAATCCGGATTAGGCCTCGCAAAGCTTGCAACCCGACTATTTTCTACCAAACAGCCGAAGAAACTTCCGTCGCTCAAACCTACTTCATCGAAAGTCCATACAATCACTTTCTTTCTCCGCAAACGCCTCACCAAATCTTCCCTTCCCGCTACTCCACGCAGCGCCACCGAATCAACTCCCTCTCGCGACACTTTCGCCAAAATCGCGGCATCGCTCAAACCATCGGCAAGAGAAACCGTCGCCCCAACACTAAGCGGCCACAGCACGCCCAAAATCCCGCTCAAATCGTCTTCGGGTAACCATTCAACCAAAAGGCGTGTCCGACGATGAGCCATATGCACTTGGCTCAGCTGCATTGCATTCATTCTCATTCCACGACCAGCTTCGCTCTTCTCAAAGCAACGATTCCTCATCTCGGTCCACCCTCGTGGCAAATCACCAGAAATTTCTGGCTCCCGATTCGCCTTCCCCATAAGCCTCCCTTCCCGGTCTTCCGTAGTCTTGACCGACAAACTGCGCAGCGCATCTCCTATATCAACATTCCAAGGAATCGGTGGACCAAACGCCACGGTCACTCCGTAGCGCAGAGTCTGGGGAAGCTTTCTTAGAAAATTACCTTCCGAAAATGACCACATCGAGCCCCAAAGTCCATCCATGTAGGCCGGCAAAACCTCAGTATTCCCTTTCTTTGCCATCATCTGATAACCTCGCTTTATTTCACAAAGGGCCCCTGTTCGTGAAAGCTGTCCCTCCGCAAATACACAAACAACCGTGCCTTCCTTTAAGGCGTTTGCCGTGATCCGGATTCCATCCCGAGCTTTGCTCGGGGAAATTGCCACGGCATCAAAAAGCCGCGCAAATCCACCTACCCACTTACTCTCAAAGCAATCCGCGAAAAGCACAAAGCGTATCGGCCTTGGGCAAGCCGCCGACAACACAAAAGCATCAATGTAACTCAGGTGGTTTGGCACCATCAGGATCCCTCCCTCTTTCGGGATTTGATCCACCCCCAACGCTCGGATTTTATAAATCGAACGAAAAACCCCTAAAAAAACAAGGCGAATGAAATCCTTGGGTAACAGGCGCATAATATGAAAAGTCGCCCAACCGCAAACCCCAGATATTAGAATAAATTGGAGCCAAAACGGAACCCCCAGGAATGACATAAAAAACTGGATTCCTACCGCTAGAACCAAGCCTAGATTGATGCATAAGTTCGAAGCTGACAGCACCATTCCTCTGTGGTTTTCGGGAGCCCGGTCTTGTAAAAAAACATTCAAAGGAACCAGATAAAGAGCTCCTCCAAAACCCGCTAAAACAAGCAACAAGAACGAAATTGTCCCCACTTGAAAGATTGCCAGAAACCCGGTTGCTAAGCACATCAAAGCCCCACCAATCACAATTAAGCCCAGTTCATTCCGACGATTACAAATCCAACTGGCAAGCAAACTTCCCATCACAATTCCTACTACGACCGGTATCCAAAGAATCGCCGCCCCGACTCCCAGCCCTTCCAGACTGCCCCATCGATCCTCGGCAATCTGAATCAATAACATCTGAAGAAAACCTCCAAAGCTCCAAAAAAAGGCAATACCCACAGCGCACCGCCACAATGCCTCGTTTTTTCTTAGCTCCCGTAAATCCCCGAAATGCCTCATCGTCATCGCCCACGAAAAAGCCTCATCAGATTGAGACTTTGTCTTCTGAATCAGATGGGAAAAACAAATGGATAAAGCAGCTCCAATCAAAATCCATAAGACCGGAATCATCGCCGCAGCCCATGGAGCACGCCCATTTTGTAAGCCCCAAGCATCATACCAATACCCCCCAATAATTTGCCCTAACAGAATCATCAAAATTACAGACCCTTCCATCACTCCATTAGCAAATCCCAGCCTCTCACTTCCAACCAACTCCTTCACAACTCCCATTTTTGAAGGACTTAACAGAGCCGACTGCATCGCCAACAAAAAGAAGGCTAACATCACTATGTAAAGCGGCCACGAAGCCGCCTCCTCCCTCGACCCCAGCCACAGCCCACCTCCCATTAAAATAAGCACCAACAACTGAAACCAAGATGAAAGCCTAATAATTAGACTTTTAGGAAACCGATCACCCAACCACCCCGCCATAGGAGCAAATAAAATAAATGGAAGGATTGCTAAGAGGGCAAAGAGATGTTCTACCCTGCTCGGTGCAAGGCCCATTGACGCCAAACCCATTCCCAACGGAATCAATATAAACTTGGTAAAGCTATCATTGAAGGCATTTGTCGATTGCATTCCGATCAAGGACCAAAATGAAACCCACTCTCGCCTACTCGGCTTCCCTGAATCGTCGTTCACATGAGAACTATGATCCAAACTTTGCTCTTTTGAAAATCGATAATTAAGCCTCATGCCATCATCTCAATCAATCTTGCAGAGATTCTGGTTTTCACTTTCCCCTGCCAACTTAAGACTCGTTGAGATCACCCACTTTCTCAAACACTCCCCCACCCAGCAATCTTCCGCCCTCATAAAAGGCGCATATTTGCCCCGGTGTCAGAGCACGCTGATGTCTTTTGAACGACAAGGCTAATTTCCCCTCCTCAATCTCTCTTACTTCAACCGCCTCACTCTTCGCCCGATATCTAGGTTGCACTTCTGCCCTACCCACTGTCACCGCCTCGTTGATCCACGAAAGCGATCCTACCGTACAAGTTTTAGCATAAAGCCCACTCGTTGCAGGTTCGTCCCAACCAACGATCAATTGATTTTTCTCCGCATTCTTACCAACTACAACATAAGCCATTCCAGACCTCGGTGACGCTACTCCATGACCCTTCCGTTGTCCCAAGGTATAAAGATGCAAACCGTCATGTCGCCCCTTCACCTTACCATCCAGATCGACAATCTCCCCTGGGCAATCGGGAACGTGATGACGTAAAAAATCACTCATCTTAATATTTCCTATGAAGCAAATCCCTTGCGAGTCCTTCTTCTCGGCCGTTGGCAAATTGAATCGCCGCGCTACCTCACGCACTTCTGGTTTTAACATCTCGCCTGCTGGGAAAAGAGCGTGATTCACCTGATACTGCTTCATCATCGCCAAAAAATATGACTGATCCTTGTTCGGATCTGCACCCCGCAAAAGATCCACTATCCCATCCTTCCGAACACGCCTCCGAGCGTAGTGACCGGTGCCGACAGACTCAAATCCCTGCTCCAAGGCATAGTCCAAAAACACACCAAACTTCATCTCACGATTACACATGACGTCCGGATTCGGCGTCACTCCATCACGATATCCTTCGAGCAAATAGTTCACAATTCGCTCACGATAATGATCAATCAAGTCGACCACTCGAAACTCAATCCCGAGCTTCTTCGCAACTAAATGGGCATCTTCAAGATCACTTTCCCAGGGACAATCGCCGGGCAGGCCTTCTTCGTTGATCCAATTCTTCATGTAACCACCGACGACCTCGTGCCCCTGTTCCACCAACAAAGCTGCGGCTGCCGAGGAATCCACCCCGCCTGAAAGTCCGACCATAATCCGTGCCACAGGGAAGATTTAACCCGCCGGCGCAATTCCGGCAAGCCATCGAAATCAAACAATAAGCTCCCGCTAGCGGATCTCACTGATCAATAATCTCGCTCAAAGCAAGGTTGCGCTCGCCATAATCGTCCATCGTCACTCTTTTAGCATACTGAAAGCTCATTCGAGAATTTTTCAGCATGATCAGAGGCATGTTTTCGTCGCCTATGAGGTATTATAACTCCCTGCATCACTCAGGAAAATAACCACGGTATTTAGGAGAAAATATCCATTGCTGGTTTTCCAATCCCATCCTTAGTTGCGTAGAATGGCCGACCCTCGATATCAAACGAGGTTTTCGGCGAGATCCCCATGGCCTGGAAAATGGTGGCGTGTAAATCCTCAATTGTGAGCGGGTTCTCAACCGCCACAAACGGTCGTTCATCCGCAGTCTTACCAAATTGAAACCCCTTCTTCACCCCGCCACCGAACATCAAAACGCTAGTCCCTCCAGTGAAGTGTCTATGTTGCCCATAGTGTTTCAATTCTGAGATAACATCCACCTTGTGAGTCGTCTGATCACGCGCATTTGATCCCGGCACCCCCTCAATCATCATGTCGCGACTGAACTCGCTCGCAATTACGACCAAGGTCCGATCCAGCATTCCTCGCTCCTCTAAATCACGAATCAACTGGGCGATTGGCTGATCAATCTCAGACTTTAATCGCTTTAAAGTAGTATGTCCTTTTTCGTGAGTATCCCAGTGTTTGAAGGGCTGATATTCGGTAGTGACCTCGATAAATCTGGCACCCGATTCCACTAGTCGCCTCGCTAACAAACAACCCTTACCAAAGCGGGTTGTACCATATTCTTTTGCAGACTTCTCATCTTCCTTTGTAAGGTCGAAGGCCGCTGCCTCCTTCGAACTTAGTAAACGGTGAGCTTTCTCCATCGATTGCAGCATCGATTCTTGTTGGAACCCACTTCCGATTTTTCCAACCAGACCTTCTGAAATCAATTTTTTATAATGTTTATATCGATTGGAAAATCGACTTGGGGTCATTCCCGTAGGCGGTTGGACTGCCCCAGTCGCCTGATCAGGATATGGCAGCAGGAAGGGGCCAAATTCACTCCCAAAAAAACCACCGGTGTGGAAAGCTTTCAGCTCTTCTTTCTCGCCCACTCCCTCGAGTCGCTGACCAATATCAATAAAAGCAGGCATCGACTGATTTCGCTGCCCCAACACTTTGGCCATCCACGCCCCAATATGCGGTGCTGCCACCGTTTGCGGCGGAACGTATCCGGTATGCCAATGATATTGGTGTCGGGAATGCAGAATATGCCCAAGGTCAGGTTGCACCGCCGAGCGAATCAACGTTCCTTTATCCATCACCTTCGCAACTTCCTCAAAGCCTTCCGTGAAATTGATTCCACTTACCGAGGTTGGAATCGCAGGAAAAGTGCTACCAACATCCGACACTTTAAGGCCCTTTCGAAACGGTTCGTAGTGCTTCGGATCAAAAGTATCAGGCGCTGCCATGCCTCCACCCATCCATAGCAGAATACAAGAATCAGCCTTTGCCTCAGGCTGTTCAATTTCATCCCCAAACGAGCGAGGGGCGCCCATTGCCAAAGTCGCCGCGGAGGCAGTTCCGAGCTTCTTAAGAAAGTCGCGCCGATTTTCAAATTCAAGTGGTTTTGACATAGTTTGCTCTTAGTTAATAAATTGAAATTCAGGCAGCATAAGAATTGTCCACAAAAGGTCCGCCGTAGATTCTGGGGTAACTCCCTCCCCTAAAATCTTAAGGGCCACTTGCTTTTCAAGTGAACTTGGGAGGCGAGACAGGGCTTCAAGATAGAGGTTTTCGACCATCTCTTTCTCAGCGAAAAGTTTGGTAGCACCTCGGTTTAAATAATTAACAAATTCCTTCCCGTTATTGAGTTCAAGAGCTTGCAAGGTAGTTAATTCAGCGGGCCGGGTCGTGACAACTTGCTCACGATTAGGACGCCCAAGGGCACGCATCAAGAGAGTCGACTTCACTAACGAGGCCCTAACACTCCGCGCTTTCTCACTTCCTCTATCAACCTTCGCATCAATCTTATCAGGCGCAGTCTCAGTGATTTCCCAAACCGCATCCATGAATTGCTCAGCCGTCATCCGCTTGGCACTGGGACCTTCAAAAACAAAATCCTCGCCACTCTTCGCCGCAATCACCGTGGCGCTTTGATACGTTCGGGAGCTCACAATGATGGAGAGGGTCCTCTTGAGATCGTAAGCATTCTGAGAAAGATCCCACGCGAGGTAATTGAGCATATCCTCGCTCCATGGACGATTGCTCATGATATCTACAGGCTCAACCAGCCCCCGACCCATCAAACGAGCCCAAAGACGATTTACGATGGTCCGAGCCAAGCGACCATTACCCGGCGCTGTCGCAAGCTCCGCAACCCTTTTCAATCTATCGTCACGAGATGATGTCTTATCGATGCTCCCCAGTTCATCAAAAAGAAACTTTGCATCCATTTTTTTACCAGTCGGTTTATCGCAACGATACATCTCAAGTGGCTTTCCCGCAATAATCGCTGCCATTCCATAAGCATCTTCCAGCTTCCAGTTATTAATGAAGCTATCGTGACACGAAGCACACTTCATATTCTCACCAAAGAAGAGCTGTGAGACATTCTGGGCGAACTGAATCTCTGGAACCTGCGACGCATTAACGTTACCACGCCACTTTATGCCCTTGATAAAGCCTTCCGACTCAGCGGTTGGATTCAATAACTCTCTTACAAATTGATCATAAGGTTTATTCTCTTTAAGCGAGAGGTAAAGCCACCCTGTGATCTGACGACGTCCTCCGTCAATAAAACCAGTCCCTGCGTAGTCATTCCGCAAGAGATCATTCCAAAACGTCATCCAATGATCAGCATAATCGAGATCGCGTGTCAGGATTTGCTTAATTTTCGCCTCCCGCTTTGCGCCTAAATCCGAAGCCACAAACGTTTCCAATTCACTTTTTGAAGGGAGGAGTCCTACCAGATCCAGACTCACTCTTCTCAAGAACCGGGCATCCGAAATTGCCGCAGGCGATTGAATCCGATTCTTCTTAAAATAGTCTGCTGCTATTCGGTCGATTGGGTTTCCGCCTTCCGGTCCAGGCAGTTCAACTCTTTGATGCCCCAAAGGAGCCTTCCATGTCCTGTTTTTAAAAGTAAATCCTTTCTCCCAAGCCATCCCTTCATTCACCCACCTTGCTAAAATCGCAATATCCCCCTTAGGCAGAGGCTCAGCATCTTGTGGCATTCGATCTTCTTCATCATGCGCCGTCAGCACCTTTATAAAAAGACTGTTTTGGGAATCGCCAAGCTCAATCACCTCGGACTCTAACAAGGCCTCACGTGTATCGAGCGAAAGCCCTCCCTTATACTTTCCGTTCGTGTGACACTTTGCGCAATTCTCTTTCAGAATTGGCAACACCTCATGTGCAAAATCAACCTTAGCCGAAACAAATGAAGTCACAGCTATCAGCAGGGGAATTTGAGTTTTTAGAATCATAGTGCGATAATAAGATTCGGGAGTTACCCGCTTCACCGTAGGATCTTGATCTCAGCGTAGGTTGTTAAGAGTTACCATTGAAGAGAGCCAATCGCCCTTCTTTTCCTACGCAGGATGATAGATTATTTTATCTTCGAGGCACATTTAATTCCGATCTCTTCGACGATGGTATAGGAAACTTCAAAGAATATCTCACATTAACTCACCGTCGAAACCTCGCCGCCGATAACATTCTATTCGAAGTCCAAGTTAGTTCGGACCTGATTAGCTGGGGTCCACTCAGAACGACCGCTGTCTCTGCCACTTCCAATGAGGACGGGTCAGAAACCGTAATCTGGCGAAGCCTGACTTCGATTGAACAGCAGGAGCGTAACTTTATTCGTCTTAGGGTCGCTCAAAAACCATGAAACCGGTAATAACATCACTAAAATAAAGCCTAGCCCATGGCTCTCCTACGCTAACGAAGCTTAAAAATAATAGCCAAGTCCCTAGCTACAGAGCAGAATGAAGGCTATCAACAGGCGATCCCTCATTTCCCCAAGTAAACCATGAAATTCTTTATTCTCATTTCCCTTCTGATTACCTCCGCCTCCGCGCGCAAACCCAATATAATCTTAATCTACATGGATGACATGGGCTATTCAGACATTGGTTGCTTTGGCTCCACTAAGAACCGCACGCCCGTCCTGGACCAAATGGCTCAGGAAGGCATGCGATTCACTGACTTTTATGTCACCAGCGGAGTCTGCACCCCTTCCCGATCCAGTTTGCTCACCGGCTGTTATCCTCGCCGCTTGAACATGCATATTGATCAAAACAACAAGTGGGTCCTCTTCCCAAATGCCCGAAAAGGACTCAATCCAGATGAAACAACTATCGCTGAAATTCTTAAGGAGCAAGGCTACGCAACCGCGTGCATTGGGAAATGGCACCTCGGAGATCAACCCGATTTCCTACCAACCCGCCATGGCTTCGATTCCTACTTTGGAATCCCTTACTCCAACGACATGGGCCGAAAAAACATCCCCCTCCCGCTTCTCCGAGATGAGCAAGTTATTGAAGCGCCAGTGGCCCAATCGCCAATCACTCGGCGTTATACAGAGGAAGCGTTAAAATTTATCCAAACCAACCGCGAAAAGCCTTTCTTCCTCTACCTCCCACACACCTCTGTCCATCTCCCACTCTTCCCGGGCGAAAAATTTAAAGGTAAGTCCAGTAACGGAAAATACGGCGATTGGATCGAAGAGGTCGATACCTGTACCGGAATCATTTTGGAAACCCTCAAGAAAGAAAAAATCGATCAAAACACCCTCGTTATCTTCACCTCAGACAATGGTTCTAACTCCCGGAACGGTGGTAGTAACGCGCCTCTGAAAGGCTATAAAGGATCCACTCACGAAGGCGGGATGCGCGTGGCTTGCCTGATGCGCTGGCCTGGAAAAATCCCTGCCAAATCAAGCTGCTCTGAAGTCGCCTCCACTCTCGACCTCCTCCCCACCTTCACAGCCCTCGCTGCAGGAAAGCTTCCAGAAAAAAAGATAGATGGCCACGACATCAGCGATCTTCTTTTTGGTATGCCTGATGCTAAATCGCCACACAAAGCTTTCTATTATTATCATACTAACCAACTCCAAGCTGTCCGCAGCGGAAAATGGAAGCTTGTCCTCCCACAGACCGAAAAACTCGAAGGCTGGAGCGATAAAAAGAAAAACTCCCCCATCCAGCTTTTCAATCTCTCAGTCGACTCTGCTGAATCAAATAACCTTGCAGAGAAAAATCCAAACATCGTTACGCGACTCATCCAATTAGTCAAAGTAGCACAGGAAGACCTAGGAGACGGCGACAACAAAGGTAAAGGCCAACGGCCGGCCGGCTGGGTTGATGAAGCCAAGCCGCTCCTGCTCCAAAAATAATTGTGAAATACTTCCTTCCCGCTCTCTTTTCGTCTTTCCCTCTCTTGGCTGGAGAGCCGTGGGAGCGTCACACCATTGATAAAAGCTCAAGAGGGGCCGATGGCGTCCGTCTTGCTGACGTTAACAGCGATGGCCTAATGGACATCGCCACTGGGTGGGAAGAAGGAGGCGTCGTTCGTGCCTATCTCCACCCCGGACACACCAAAACAAAACAAGAATGGCCCACCGTTACCGTAGGTGAGGTCAAGTCGGCAGAAGATGCGGTATTCGCAGATTTCGATGGCGACGGAAACATAGACGTGGTGAGCTCCTGCGAAGGAGGGACCAAAAGTATGTTCGTTCACTGGGCTCCGAAATCCTCCGCTGCCTTTCTCGATTCATCGAAATGGAAAACCGAAGCCATTCCTGTCACCGCGGGAAAACAATCGTGGATGTATGCTCTCCCTAAGTCGATCGACAGAAAGAATGGCATCGACCTTATTGTAAGCTCCAAAGGTAAGAACGGTAGCGTGGGCTGGCTTGAGATCCCCAAAAACGCCCGGAATGTTTCCTCGTGGAAGTATCACAAACTTCAAGATGCCGGCTGGATCATGTCACTCATCTCTATCGACATGAATCAAGATGGCCGCAAGGACATCCTCATCAGTGATCGACGTGGTCCGAAACGCGGCGTTTATTGGTTAGAGTATCCGGGACCCGAGGCTGCGATTGATCCCTTGCAATGGAAACGTCATGACATCGGCGGAAACAATCGTGAAATTAAATTCATCTCACACGGCGATCTCGACAAGGATGGTCGTCTCGATGTAATCGCGATTGATAAAACCTCCATCGTATGGTTTCGCTCCACTGAATCCGAGTGGAAGGAACATGTCATCCCACTTCCAGATGGAGTCGGAGGAGGTAAGAGCGCCGTGACTTTCGATGTAAACCAAGATGGCAAAAATGACCTCGTCTTCAGCTGCGAAAGCGCCAAGGCACCATTGTCGGGAACCCAATGGCTTTCTTATCGAGATACTCCCTTTGAGCAGTTCTGGCAGAACCACGAAATCGCCGGAAAGACGGGGATCAAATATGACCGTATCGTCCCCTCCGACGTCGATGGTGACGGAGATCTCGACATTCTTTGCTGCGAAGAACGCGACCAACTCGGTGTTTTTTGGTATGAAAATCCTTATGGTCAATAGATCATTTTACCCTTGGAATTCTCGCCATCAAAAATCGGGTTTCTACCTATCGGAGCGCTACAATCTCTTTGCATGAAACTTTTGAGAAGCTATCCCAACCATTGAGACAGCCACCAAAGTGAGAGACCGGATCATCGCTCCACCTCCCCCCGCCCAAGATCAATGAGTCGTGAAAACAAATGCTCCCCACCAACCCTGAGCCCACAGTGCTCATATTCGCTAGTATAAAAAGCCTTCATATTTGGCACCGCGTCGACAGTCTCACGTGAGAATTTTGCATTCACAAACATATCATCAGCATAGATAGCACAGGCCACCGGAACGGTATTCCGGCTCAGAACTTCCAAATCGTAAAGTTGAGGCCAATCCGATTTCTCCGCCAAAATATTGGCGGCTTCCTTCATGCCTTTAAGCTCTGAGATTTCATCGAACATCCACGGAAAGATCATTTCTCCATAAAACAAGAAATCCTCATAATCATCAAAATGAGAGTAATTATGTTTCTGCACTAGATCACATGCCCACCCACTCGCAGTTCCTTGCGCATAGATTGCCTCGTGCAGAATTGCAAAAATCGGATTGGTGTCAAAGCGAACCGTAGCCTGCAGCCCTACCTTAAAGGCTTGACTAATAATCTCCTTATCACCCGCTTTCACAAAAGCTTCCTCGAGCAAAAAATGGATCTCCTCAGCCGTATAGGCGAACCCAAATTTCATCCCGAGAGTCTGCACTATCCGAGGCGTAATCCGGTCTCCATTCGGAAAGAGAACTTCATGTTCCTCTAAATATTTCGCCAGCTTGGTGAGGCGGGCCTTATCCATCGGAAACTTCTTGAAATACTTTCGGTTCCTTTCTTCAACAAAAGGAAAGGTTCCCTCATAAATTTCCCGAGCCGTCCGATTGAGTCCGGGAACTCCACCAAAGATAAAGCACTCCTTCAGGCCTTCCGGGTGAAGGCTCAAATATGTCATTGTACACCACCCTCCGAAGCTTTGCCCAATTGTTGACCAAGGCATTCCAGGACTCAATTTCGAGCGGATCAACTCGGCGTCCCTTACGATGTTATCCTGCCGGAAGTGTGTAAGGTATTCCGCCTGTGCAGCGGCATCACCTTCTAGGCCCAAAGTCTGGTGATCCACCGAAGTGCTCAGACCATTTCCCCGGGTATCATACATCAGCACGCGATACTCGGTGAGAGCACGCTTCAACCAACCCGTCTTCTGAATCGGTATAGGAGCCCTAAATCCTGGGCCGCCTTGCAAAAAAACGAGGAAAGGTTTTTCCGAACTCTTTGGATCGAGATCACGAACTTCGCGAACAAAGAGATCAATCTGCCTTCCTCTAGGATCAAGATAATCAAGAGGAGCTTCAAAAGCATGGTCAATCAGCTCAAGGCCGGGAATCCGATAAGGGTCTGACGAATTCATTAGTTTGATTTTGTTTTAGGAACAAAGGGCATCTTCGCTCCAGACTCCTTAAGCCATTTCGCCAACTCGCTCTTTAAATCAGCAGCCAATTTCCGCTTCGTCCCGGCGAGATTCTTCTTTTCGCCCTGATCTGTAACGACATCATAAAGCTCGATTGAATTATCATCATAGAAGTGAATGAGCTTGTAATTCCCGCGTCGCACCACTCCTCCCAAACGATTCCTCTTATGAAAGGCATAGTTGGGATAATGGAAAAAAAGAGACTTCCTCTTCAGCCCCGCATCCCCTTTCAACATCGGGATCAAACTTTCCCCATCAAGCGGAATTCCCTTCTTCGGTTTCAATCCTGCCACCTCGAGTAAAGTAGGGAAGGTATCCGTCGTGATGATAGGTGTATTGGAACTCGAACCCGCCTTTACTTTTCCTGGCCAACGGATGACCCAGGGAACCCTGATTCCGCCTTCATAAAGATGCCCCTTGTTTGCCCTCAAAGGTCCATTTCCAAATAAAGAGCCATTATCGGAAGTGAAAATCACAATCGTATCCTCCGCCAAACCCAGGTCATCGAGCGATTTCAACACCCGTCCAATCGAACGGTCCATCCCCTCGATCATCGCAGAATAAGGCGCGTTTTCCACTGGGCGCTTTTTGTATTTCTCGATGAGATCTTCTGGTGCCTCGATCGGGTAGTGAACCGAATAATTCCAAAACGTTAGGAAGAACGGCCCGTTCCTTTGCTTTTCAATAAAGTTGATGCATTCCGTCGCCAATCGATCAGGGAGGTATTCCCCTTCCGGTCCTTCTTTCAAAGTCGGAATCTTGTAGGGCGCAAAATACGTCGGGGGACCTCCCCGGTCGTAGCCGCCGACATTGACTTCAAAGCCCTGCGATTTCGGACGCAATCCAAGTTCGTATTTCTCACCAGCTTCGTTCTCACCTTTACGGTGGGACAAGTGCCACTTTCCCACAAAGCCAGTCGCATAACCAACCTCGTTTTTCAAACGCTCCGCCAAAGTTTGCGCTTCTAACGGAAGATAGGTCAATTTTTTCGCTCCGGCCTGTGTCCGCCCCTCCGGCACCATGCCATCTTTAAACCCTGGTGCATGATTCGTGATTCCCAGTCTTGCCGGAGACACTCCGGTCATCATGGCTGCACGAGTCGGCGTGCACACCGGAGCCGCCGCATAGCCATGTGGAAAAACCATTCCCTGTTCCACTAAGCGATCGAGGTTCGGGGTATCCAAATGCTCATTCCCGTTAAAATGAACATCATACCACCCCAAATCATCCGCCATAATCAGGAGGATATTGGGAGGCTTCTCCGCTTTCGAAACAAGCGTGGTGCACAACAGGCCCAACAAGGTCAGTTTCAATTTCATCATCTCAATTTCTCGCTAGTTTTTCTGAACCTCCAACATCGCTTCAGCTAATGCTTTTCCAAATCTCACAAAAGTCTTCCCACTTCCAAGGTAGTGATACTCGGCATTCGATGAACATCGGTCCCAGGTCGCCTGTTCTTCGGCGGTGATTTCGCCATCACCAAAGTGATACTTAGCACACTCCTTTTGATAATCCTCCCGGATCATCTCACCTCTTTCGAGGCGACGTTTCCACTCTCCCGTCATCCGCCTTTTCCAATAAATATCACTAAGCCCTAACTCATAAAAAGGTCCACTATCCACCGAAATGACATTCCCTCTATACTTAGCTTCCACCTTTGAATCATAGTTTTTCACCGCTTCAAACTGCGTTTTTCGGAAAGTCGTCACCGGCAATCCCTTATCAAAACGACGGCTTTCGGGATCCGTCCCATAGACACCCAAGACTCCAACGATGAATGGGAGTTTGGGCGACTCAAGCTCCCTTCTCACATCAACAATAAAGTGAATCATATTGTCCGTATATTGCGAGATGTGATGGCGATTACACATGTCATTCCATCCCTGGAACCAAACAAAGCCCGAAAGCTCGTATCCCTCGCTTTCCTGGTATTCCGGCACCACTTTCCTGATACTTGCACCATCTTTGAGCGTCTCTTTGATGAACGCGATCATCTGACGGTAGTAATACCCAGTCGCTTCCTGTGTTGGAACCCTTCCCTTCTCTTTCTCCACCTCACTCGGTAAATAGGGACCGGCACCCGGCGGACGGAAATCAATCGCTAGCGACTTCCCACCCCAGGCCGTCTTGATGATCAAAACCGGCTCCTCCAATGAACGATCCATGTACAGTCCAAAGCCATACTCCGGCCCAATTCTCTCATCATCAAATCCATAGCCGACTTTTACCTTCCCATCCAGGGTTACTTGTTCGCCTCCACGATTCGTTCGACAAACCACCCAGCCATTGTGCGCCTCAAGCGGTTCTCCATCAGCATCCAAAATCTCCTTTAAAAGCGGAGCTGTCTTGGGATCATCCCCTATCGCTGCAAACGTTTTTTTGTGGGCCGAACCCTGCATATTTGACTGGCCTGCTAAAATGTAAACCTTGAGAGGATGACCGATCACATTCACTTGTAGTAAAAAGGCTGCCAGCCCAAACAAACTCAAAAAACGCCCTTGATTCATCGTCAATGAACCCTGACTGATCTAACTCGGAAGACCAGAAAATCTAACATCGCTTATCCGTGGATTTTTAAAAACTCTCTGAGCTTCCAAAAGGCCCCCCAAAAAACTGCCTAAAAATCGGCAATTCCACGGTCTTCTCCCGAAAACTTAGGGACAACCCTCGTCTCCCGGCCGACAATTCCATTGACCCCTGCATCGGTCTCCCATACCTCTCGCTTCCTCATGGAAAACGAAAACGTCGCTGACCTCCTGGCGATCGACATCAGCTCGCTCGAGAGCCGCTTGTCGGAACTCAGGAGGTATCTTTGACATCCCGCTTTTAACCCAAAAGATCGAGGAACTTGAAGCCAAAGCCGCCAACCCAGACTTCTGGGACCGACAGGAGCAAGCTCGCGAAGTATTAGCTGAAACAAAACTCAATAAGGACAAACTCGACCCTTTCCTTAAATTTGAGGAAGAATTTCAAAATCTCATCTCGGGTATCGAACTCGCTAAGGAATTTGATGATATCGATTCAGCTCGTGAAGCCCGATCCACTTTCGAGAAGCTTGGGAAAGAATTGGAGTCCTTCGAGCTTATCACTCTCCTCGACTCACCTTCCGACCCAAAAAACGCCTACATGACAGTCCAAGCCGGAGCAGGTGGTACCGAGGCCTGCGACTGGGCCGGTATGCTTTACCGAATGTACAATCGTTGGTCAGAACAAAAAGACTTTAAGATTACCGTCACTGATTATCAGGACGGAGAGGAAGCCGGAATTTCTTCTGCCTCTCTCAAAATTGAAGGCCCTTACGCCTATGGTTACCTCAAAGCCGAACGTGGCGTTCACCGTCTCGTTCGCATCTCACCCTTTGACTCAGCTGGCAAACGACACACCTCTTTCGCTTCTATTGATGTCACACCTGAAATCGATGACACTATTGAAATCGATATTCCCGATTCCGATGTCGAGATATCCACAGCCCGATCCGGCGGCAAGGGTGGCCAAAACGTCAACAAGGTCGAGACCGCGGTCATCATGAAACACCTCCCGACCGGAATTGTGATTCGTTCCACCCAGGAACGCTCCCAGCTCCGCAACCGCGAAGTCGCTTGGGAAACCCTACGAGCCAAACTTTACCAGATTGAAGAAGATAAGCAAAAAGCCGAAGCCGACCGCGCTTATTCCGACAAAGGAGAAATCGGCTGGGGTAGCCAAATCCGTTCCTATGTTTTCCAGCCCTACCAGATGGTAAAGGACCTCCGCACAGGCGAAGAAACTGGCAACATTCAAAATGTCATGGATGGAGCCATTGATCCATTCATTGAAGCCATGCTCCGTGGCCAAAAACGCGCTTGAGTTTCTGCAATAAGGAATACCTTCTCGATCATCCGGATAAGACCCGAATCACGCAGCCTCATAGCGCCAATTTCTAAAGGGTCAAATTCACCGTGCGAAGTTAATACACATCGCCTTAGGCACCTCTGCACTTTTGCCGCTGAAAGAAATCCTCCCTGTTTTCTTATCAATCCGATGGCTGGTAACCTCGTTGGACTTCTGCCCAGCCACAAGGAGCCAATCACCTGATGGCGATAGATTAATATTACGAGGAATCCAAACCGCGGCCGGAGTCGTTTCGAGATGTTTCAACGACCCATCCTGAGCGACAGACAAGACAGTTAAGGAATCCCGACCCTCTTCGGTTAGATCACGATTTGCGGTATAAATAAACTTACCATCTTCCGAAACCCTTATTTCGGAACAGCTCATGTTCGCTATTTTCGTATTCGACGGAAAAACACTCACTGTATTCTTCATTGTCAAAATACCACCATTCGTATCACGGGAAAATCCCGTCACAGTCAAAGTAAGCTCATTAAGAACATAGGCATGAGAACCATCTTTCCCAAACTTCATATGACGAGGACCAGAACCCGGAATTAATTTAAACCCACCCTTATCAGTTAACTTCCCATTTGCATCGAAAGCATAAAACTTCACCTGATCAATTCCAAGATCCGGAGCATAGGCGAACTTATTATCAGGCCCGGCATAAATTGAGTGCGCATGCGGCCCCTCCTGTCGTTGCTTGTTCACGCTCGATCCCTCGTGCTGCATCAGTGATGCCACGGCGCCAATCTTCCCTCCTTCAATTGGAAAAGACACCACCTTCCCACCACCATAATCCGCTCCAAAAAGAACTTTTTCATTCGCGTCGATACTGACATGGCAAAGTCCGCGGCCATCATAAGACTGACTCGATACCTCGGTAAACTTGCCGTCATCAATCGAATAAGCCGAAACCGCCCCTTTCCCATCCTTTTTGGAAGTCGAAAAAATAACACTTCCTTCCTTGTTCACCTCTTGAAAGCCCATGTTCTGGCCCTTCACCACATGTTTACGGTTCGAAAGAGCTCCCGTTTTCTCATTCAATTCCAAGGTATAGATTCCATCCGCTCCCGTCCCCACATAAACGACGGTGCTCTGAGCCTTAAGAGCTCCGACGAAGGCTACCGCCGCGTAAATAATTTGTTTCATGCCTTTGATTAGCAGACCAATCACCGACCTAAAAGACAGATCCTTGCCAGCCCCTCAAAATCTGAGCATTCTTAGGTCGGATGCCCGACAATATTAAGAATGACCGATATTTCGCGGAGGGATTTCGCGAACTCGATGAAAGCCTAGCCGAAACTACGTCCATGCTGGCCGAGGCCCTCCCGCTTGATGCTGCTCTCCGCTCGCTTGTCCCTTGGCAAGAAGGAAAACCATTCCCTGAAAAAATTCCCTCCGGAGCTGAACGTGAAGGAGCCCAACTCCTCTCTATTTGCTTCGAACTTCTTAACATCGTCGAAGAGCGTGTCGCCTGGAAATTCCGCAGCGCGCGCCGCGCTTCCCACGGGGCCGATGCTATTAAAGGACTTTGGCCCTCTGTCATCAAGCGACTCTCCGAAGCTGGACTAACCGAGCAAGAAGTCATTACCACCCTTAAAAAGGTCCAGGTCGAACCAGTCCTAACTGCCCATCCAACCGAGGCAAAACGACCCTCCGTTCGCGTTCGCCATAAAGCCATTTATGAGGAGCTCCGTAGTTATGAGTCCGCAAAGAACGATCCTCATTACGGTCGCCGCGTCGCCGACTCCCTCCGCGCCGAGCTCCAAACGCTTTGGTATACTGGAGAAATTTTTGTGCAACGTCCGGCAGTTCAAGAAGAACTTCGAAATGCTCTTCCTTATCTGAGTGAAACCTTTCCCGAGGTCGTAATCCGCCTCGACCGTTCTCTCGAACTCGCTTGGCAAGATGCCGGCTGGAATATCGAAAACCTCCGCAAGGAGAACGCCTATCCAAAACTCCGCTTCTCTAACTGGATTGGTGGCGACCGCGACGGACACCCTTTTGTCACCCCAGAAGTAACCAAGAGCACTCTCGCCGAACTTCACGAAAACGCTGTTTGTATGCACCAGCGACACCTTATCAAAGTCGCCGACAAACTTACATTAGCGCCTCCATTTACTAAAGTTCCTTCGCGTTTAAAAGAAGCTATCCAAACCTATATCAAGGAACTTGGAGATGCTGGAAGTAGAATCGCCCAACGTTACCGTGTCGAACCTTGGCAAACTTTCATTCGCCTTTTAGTCGAACGATTTGAACAAGGAAAATACGAGACCAGCGCCGAATATCTCTCCGATCTCAATCTTGCACACGAAAGCCTCTGCGAAGCGAAAGCTTCGATGACCGCACACGAGTGGATTTTTCCACTCATTCGGCTCGCTGAAATTTTCGGACTTCATCTCGCTTCGCTCGATGTTCGCAACAACTCGGAAGCCCACGATGCCGCCGCCGCCCAACTCTTCGCGAAAGTCGGGATTCCTGATGGCGAAAACTTCCCAACTTGGACCGAAGAAAAACGCCGCCAATTCCTTGTCGCAGAACTCTCGAACCCGAGACCATTTCTTACTCGCTACGAAGAAGCTGGCGATGATGCTGATAATATCCTCGCCTACTTCCGTCTCCTAGCGACCCACTTACGCAAGCGCGGGCCCGATTGCCTCGGGCAACTCATTATCAGTATGACGCGTTCCGTATCTGACATCCTTCTCGTACAGCTTCTCTGCCGCGAGGCCGGACTTGCCAAATTACACTCAAACGGAAAATGGCGCTCTCGCCTCCCGGTCAGTCCACTCTTCGAAACCGGCGAAGATCTAGCAGCAGCTAATACCATTCTAGCAGAATACCTAGCCATCATGGGGCCACATCCATCCGGAATACAGCCCGCCATGGTCGGCTATTCCGACTCCAACAAAGACGCAGGTGTATTCGCATCCCAATGGGGTATTTTTAAAGCCCAGGAAGCCATGACCGCCGCCTGTCGAGCAGAAGGCGTCGTCCCACAATTTTTTCACGGCCGCGGCGGCACCATTGGTCGCGGAGCAGGCCCCACTCGTTGGTTTCTGCGAGCCCTTCCTGATGGAGCCCTCGCTGGCCCCGTCCGCATCACTGAACAAGGCGAAGTCCTCCCACGAAAATACGGTCACGAGGGTAACGCTCATTTCCATCTTGAACTCCTTACCGCAGGTGTCACTCGTGTCGTTGGACTAAGAAACGAAAGAGCTAACCCTGTCGAACAGTGCCGCCAAAGTCTCGACGCCCTCTCGGCCGAATCAGACAAAGCTTATCGTAAACTGCTCGACGCCGATGACTTCATCAGCTTCTACCGTAGCGCTACTCCCATTGACGCTTTAGAAACCGGTGTCTTTGGATCCCGGCCCTCACGGCGCACTGGTAAGAAGGCTTCTCTCAAGGATCTCCGTGCTATCCCATGGGTTTTTTCTTGGACACAAGCCCGTTTCTACCTACCCGGCTGGTATGGTGTCGGTTCCGGTCTAGAAGCTATCGGCGAAGAATCCTACCAGAAGATCAAGGATAACCTCCCAAAGTTCGATTTCCTTCGCTATGTCTTCACCAACATTGAATCCTCTCTCGCCTCGGCAAATCCCGAGATGATGAAGCAATACGCCGAACTCTGCCCCGACGCAAATCTTCGCAAACGCCTTATTGACCAAATCCTCACTGAATACGAGAAGACGTCTAGATTAGTGCATAAACTTTTTGGCCGCGAATTTGATTCCCGCCGCCCGCGCATGGAAAAAACCCTCGCAGTTCGGGAGGTTCCATTAAAGGTCCTTCACGAGCAACAAATTTCTCTCATCAAACGTTGGCGCGAGGCCGGGAGCCCAATCGAAGCACAAGATGGCCGCTTCAATCGCGATTTTCTTGCCCTACAATTGACGATCAACGCAATATCATCAGGTCTCCGCGAAACCGGTTAATCATTCCCGAAACACCTTAAATAAAGAAAAGGTTCCGTCGGCATTTACTGTTCCAAGATGACTACCATCCCGCGAAAAAGAGAGCTGCAGGCATCCATGTTCATTATCAATAGTTTGTAGAATCTTGATTCCCTCCGATTCGCGGTCGACCACCCCTACCAAAAGACGAGACGCACCTTTATCACCCAATTTTCCTACCCAAAATTCGCCGCGTGGATCAGTCGCCAGCACGCCCAAACTGTCATCCAAAGTTGCGACTTTTTTGAAGGCATCTCTGGTAAGACTTCCACGAATCGTATCCCGAACACCAACGAGACGATACTCAACCTCCGGATCTTCGGTTTCTATCGCCTCGGCGATAGGGATTACGGCCTTTCCAAACCCTGCAAGCTTTTCCATCGCTTCCTGCCTCTTCAAAAAACGATCATCAGCTAGCTGCTTGATCAATTCCAAGACCACCTCTTTGTTAATCACTTCTTCTACTCGAATCTCTGGGAGAATTCGGGCTAACACGTTTTTAGTTTTTGTCGAAATTACGAGAGAACGTCCATCATCAAAATAAGCAATTCCGCTGGGTCGATTATTCGCCAGTTTGAACTCCGCCTGCTCATCTCCTGCCATTACAGACCATGATCTGATCGAGCGGTCCTTAGAAAGTGTCATCAACAACTCTCCATCATTTGACAAAGCTAGAGCCACAACATCATCCGTATGTCCCTCAAAATCTCGAAGCCTCCTACCTCCTTCAATTGCCCACAGTGTTACTCGGTTATTCCCTCCCCCTGCTACTAGGCGTTTTCCATCAGGAAGAAAAGCCAAACCGTCCACACTACCCTTGTCAGACATTGAGCTGAGTAATTCAAACCGCGAAGTATCGAACACCTTGATCTGGCCGCGCTCAAAACCTATCGCGATGAAATCGCCACCGTCCGATAGCGCTATTGACGTCACTTTTTGGTTTTCAGTAAACTTCCGATTACGCTCAGGATCTTCGCGATCCAAAACCTGCCAAGACGATCCCTTGGAAACATAAACCCGTGAGCCGACTAGACCGACAGCCAAATGGTCATAAGTGCCATCATCAGAAAAACCCATTTCAGGTTCGAGCCGATCACCCGTCTCTACGCTGTGGACATGTAAAACAGAGTCACCACCTGAAATAATGAATTTGCTATCGTTAGTAAAAGTTATCGGGGTGTGGGGTTTTTGAACCGTTTTAATCTTTTTAGATATCTCGCCGGTTTCAGGATGGAAAAGGTAAAGATTTCCGTCATCCGAAGTCGAAGCAATGAGAGAACCATCTGGAGACCAAGCCACGACTTCCCCTTCCTCACCCAGCTTCGTCTTCCAAATCTCCTCAAGGGTGGCTGAGTCGAAAACCCCCGCGTAGCCACCATCACAGACCATTGCGAAACGCTTTTTATTAGGAGAAGTAGCCAAAGTGAAGACGTCTTCAAAGGCAGGCTTATCAGTGATGGTCTTAAGGCACTCACCTGTTGCGATATTCCATTGTTTGATACTCTTATCTTCCGATCCTGTAATGAGAGTTTTACCACCATTCACTATAATTGCAGTGTAGACATCCTTGGTGTGACCAGAAAAAGTTCTTAGCTTCTTTCCCGTAGCGGTTTCCCACAATACGGCCGTGTTTTTGCCATCAGTTCCAATAAAGCTTTTCTCATCAGGAAGAACGGCCAAGCGGTAGGCCGTTCCGGAGTGAGTATACTTCTGCAAGACCTTTCCAGTCGCTAGTTCAAATCGAAAAACATCATTTGAGCTGCTAGCCGCTAAAAATTCCTTTCCATTTTTTAAGAATCGAATTCCCCACATGTCGCCGCAACCCGGCACCGTATATCGGTGCACCAACTTACCCGATTTAATCTCCCAGAGACGAACGCATTGATCACGGGAAGAACTCAGGACATGGATACCATTGGGATGACAAACAACCTCCGAAACCGAACCGGCATGCTGGAACGAAGCCACTCCGAATGTCTCCACCTCTTTCACAATGACTGCTCCTAGCCAAGAAAAACTTAGGATCGAAATGCCAAGACACACGAACAACTTCACATCGTTTGAATATCGTGAAAAACTCATTTGGACCAGCATTGATTGCCAATTCAACTTGCTCGCCAAACTTGCTCTTGAGCTAAATCCCGTTATCTTCCCGGCATGAAGCACTTAGTTTCACTTTTGTTTGTTTTAACTTCTCCTTTTGCCTCAGCAAAAGCCCCCGCAGATGAATACTTTAAGGTCGACACCATCGCTGGAGATTTTGTTGATGCCATGGAAATAGCGGTCACTCCAGATGGCCACGTATTCGTCATTCAACGCACTGGGGCAGTGAAACTGGTAAATCCGAAAGACGGCGAAGTTAAGGTGATCGCGACAATTCCAGTCGAGGTAAGAAAAAAAGAATTCGCGAGAGAATGTGGACTTCTAGGAATCACTCTTGACCCGAATTACAGAACGAATAAATGGGTTTATCTCTACTATTCAGTGCAGGGAAAACCCGTTCATCATCTTGCTAGGTTCACCTTCAAAGGAGGCCGACTTAATGCCGAAAAAACCTTACTAGAAGTTCCGCACGATCGCGAAAACTCAACATGCCACGAAGGTGGATCTCTTGCTTTTGGACCCGACGGTTGCCTCTATCTTTCCACTGGAGACAATACCTGCCCATTTCAATCAAATGGATCCGCTCCAATCGACGAGGGCAAAAATCGCAAGTGGTATGACGCTCAACGCACTTCCGCTAACACAAATGACCTCAGGGGGAAAATCCTTCGTATCCGACCCACCAACAATGGCGGCTATACCATTCCAAAAGGTAACCTTTTCCCGAAAGGCACCGCCAAGACTCGTCCGGAAATCTACGTCATGGGATGCCGTAACCCCTATCGAATTTCAATCGACCAGAAAACGAACTATCTCTACTGGGGAAAGGTGGGACCTGATGCCGGTAACGATTCAAACCGAGGACCACGCGGCTATGATGAAATCAATCAAGCTCGCAAAGCCGGAAATTTTGGTTGGCCCTATTTTAGTGCTAATAACAAAGCCTACACCGACTATGACTTCTTAGAAAAAAAGACAGGGGAAAAATTTAATTTTGAGAAGCCAATCAACACCTCAATCAACAACACTGGACTAACCGAACTCCCTCCAGCTCAGCCGGCCTTCTGGCACTACCCCAGAGCATCTGCTTGTGCTGGACCAGTATTTTACTCTGATCTCTTCCCCAAGGGTCAGGGGGGGCTCCCAGAGCAACTTGACGGCTGCCTCATAGCCTACGACTGGACCACCACTCGGATTCGGTTAATTAAGCTTGATGACAAAGGAAACATTGAGTGGAACGAACCATGGCTCGGAAAATATCGGTTTGTTCACCCCGGTGACATGGCCATGGGCCCCAAAGGTGAGCTCTTCATCCTTGAATACGGATCAGCCTGGTATGACGGCAAGGACGGTAAACTCAAACGAGTGACATACTCTAAAACACCGCAAGCCATCGCAGTTTCACCGTCCGACCCCCGAATGAAGGGCCTTCCAAAGGATCACCCTGGAACCAAGCTCATTGCCGAGACCACCTGTCTTGCCTGCCATAACACTACTCAAAAATCGATCGGACCTACCTACCGCGACGTCGCAGGAAAATATGCCAAAGATCCGAATTCTATCGAGATGTTAGCGAACAAGGTGATAAAGGGAGGAGTTGGTGTTTGGGGTGAGCAACCCATGCCCCCCCATCCCCAACACAATATTGAAGAGACCCGGCAAATGGTTGAAGCCATTCTTAGAGTCCGAAAAAAATGACCATAATTTATCAGGACGAGCACATCGTGGTGGTTGATAAGCCAAGCGGATTTCTCTCAGTTCCTGGACGAGGGATTGAGAAAATAGATTCGGTTGCACACCGAATTAGCACAATTATTCCCGGATGTATTGATCAACCCGCAGTCCATCGACTTGACATGGACACCTCGGGATTACTGGTTCTGGCTCTCACTAAAGAAGCTCATCGAAATCTCTCGAAACAATTTCAGGATAGACTCCCTGAAAAAGAATACACTGCCCTCCTAGAGGGGACACTCTCTGAAGAACTTGGAAACAGGGGCACAATCACCCTTCCATTCCGGCTTGATGTAGAGAATCGCCCTTACCAAATCCATGATGAAATTCACGGGAAAATGGGGACTTCTAACTGGCGCCGTATCTCTGTTGAAAATGGAATAACGCGAATACATTTCCAGCCGATCACGGGCAGAACGCACCAACTTCGAATACACTCGGCCCATCCGAAAGGCCTTGGGCTTCCAATTCTTGACGATCCTCTTTACGGCAACGGCCAAGACCCCGGAAAAATGAAGCTCCACGCTACTAAGCTCTCGATTGACCACCCAGACACGGGCGAGCGACTCACCTTCACTTCACCCGCTCCATTTTAAATCGATGACCCAGCCCATTCAGGAATTGTTTGTAACAAATCACTGATATTTGCTTTCGAGCCCGTATTACCTTGTGTCTTAGTGAACCAGCCTAAGAAATTTTCTCTCCGCCTTGTTCGCAACCATCGCAAAGATTTGATCACCAGCCTCAAGTGTGGCATCGGCCCCAGGAACAATAGCCTGCAAGCCTTTGAGTAACCCAACCAAGACGCAACCATCGGGCCACTTAAGATCTGCCACTGTTTTCCCATCTGCCTTTGACCCTTCTGCAACATGGGTTTGGAGAACGATGCCCTTTCCAAGTTTACGCACAACATGGAATTTTTCGGTCGTGACATAACGCGAAATCTCTTTTCTCGAAGCCTCTCGCGGACTCACCGCTGCGACAACCCCAAAGTGTCGTCCAGAAAAGCTAATTGCTTTCGCGTAGTCAGCGCGGTGGATCAAGGTCAGACAATTCTTAGCTCCAAGATTATGAGCCTGTAAACAGGTCATTACATTATCCTCATCACTGCCACTGGTCGCTACGAAAAAATCAGCTTCCCCAACCTGTTCTTCCTCTAACTCTGCGACCGATGTCGCATCTGCATTGATCACGGTCGTGCTTGAGAGACGGTCGGTAAGCTCCCGAGCAATTTCAGGATCACCCTCAAAAATACGGACCCGGCAATTCCAACTTTCCAACATCTGAGCAAGTGAAAATCCATATTCCCCTCCTCCAAAAATAACGACACCAGGTCCATCCTTAAGGTGGATTTCTTCCTGTAATCGCCCAACAAGCTGGCGCAATTTGTGAGGCGCTCCGAACACCGTCACAATATCCCCCCCCTCCAAAACGGTATCGGCATTGGCAACTTCGTGGGAATTATCCCGACTCACCAATGCGACTCTCGTATTCGTAGGGAACTTGAGCGACTTCAATGGCTCACCGATGACCTCGCTCTTGGAGCTTACTCGAACTTGCTGTAACTCAATTCGTCCGCGCGCGATCTCTTCGACTACCAATGAATCAGGATTTCGAATAAATTTGGCTAACTCAATCGCAGCCAACCTCTCGGAACTGAAAATATGATCAATCCCAAAGTGGCCCCGAAAATCAAACAGCCACTCCTCGCGCTGCAAGCCCGGATGCACCCGACTGATCACCCGATCTACCCCCATAGACTTGACCATCGAAGCGCACATTAAATTCACCGAGTTCTCACTCGCAAGCGCAAGGAATAATTCGCAATCACCAATATTTGCCTCGGCAAGAGTATTCACACTGGAACCATCTCCAACGACGACCCTCCCTTCGATTTCACTTTGAAGCTCGGAAGCCTTCAACGCATCGCTCTCGATTACCGAAACCGTATGCTCCTGGCGGGATAATTCTATGGCAAGGTGACGGCCAATTTCCCCGGCTCCAACGATAATAATATTCATGGATCAGTAATTATGAACGGAAGTTTTTGTATGCTGAAATAATCCTTCCAACGACAGGGTGACGGACAACATCGCTCGTGTCGAAGTGATTAAATGCTACGCCATCCACATCCTTGAGGGCCTTCTCCGCTTCCAGTAGGCCCGAAATCTCGTGATCTTTCAAATCAATCTGAGAAGAATCACCAGTGATGATACATCGTGAACCTTCCCCCAGTCGAGTTAGTGCCATAAACATTTGCTCCCGCGTTGTATTCTGCGCCTCATCAAGAATAACAAAAGACCGCGACAAGGTTCGGCCACGCATATAAGCCAGAGGAGCAATCTCGATACTACCATCCTCCAAACGCTTTGCGCCTTCCTCAAAGCCCAACATATCATCGATAGCATCGTAAAGTGGTCGTAAATAAGGAGCGACCTTATCTCGCATATCCCCCGGCAAAAAACCAAGTGCCTCCCCGGCCTCTACTGCTGGGCGAGTTAAAATCAAACGACTAATTTCCTTTTTCCTAAGGAGATCAAGCGCCATTGCCACCGCCAGATACGTCTTCCCCGTTCCAGCAGGTCCAAGTCCAAAAACGACTTCATTGGCAACCATCGCATTTAAATATGCCAACTGATTCGGACTGCGAGCCGCTACTGGCTTGCAACCGCGGGCGCCTACAAGTTGCAATCTTGCCAGCGCTGAAATCCCTTTATCACCCCGCTTTACCAAATCAACCGCCGTTCTAAAATCCCTCGACCTCACTTCCCCACCGTTTCTCCTCGCTTCCTCCAAATCAGCAAAAATCTCTTTTACTAGAGAACACCCTTCTTTTGGGCCACGAACTTCCATCCATCCATCCCGGGTAACCAAGCGGACTTTTGCCGTTTCTTCAAGATACCTAAGCTCTTTTTCCTCGTGTCCAAATAGCGACTGCAAAAAATGCGCACTTTCATATTCGAGTTTGATCTGGTGTTCCTCCGTCACGGGACAGGAACTAACGCAGACTTAGCCACCCCGCAATGTTCAAAACCCCGTCTCCTTGACAAGTTAGCTACTCGCCTTCAATCTTTCGCGCACCAAGACAGGGGTGTTTCTTCGTCAAGTCGAAGATCCTGAGATCATACCCTCACTACCGTATTAACCATCGGGAGTCAGACCAAAATCTTTCTCACGCCTGTCGCGCCTCAAATCCAGAGCCGACAGGCTTTTACTTTCCTTCCAATTCAAAACCTCCACAACTATGATCTCTCCTGACGAAAACGGCCTCACACCCGAAAACTCAAAGCAACGCTCGGACTACACTGGAAACTTTGTTGAGGATATTGACAACTCCGCCGAACTCGAAGCCATTGCTGAAGACCCTACGATCTTCCCCAACTCAACTCGGATCTACGTTGAGGGTCAAATTCACAAAGACTTAAAGGTTCCTATGCGTGAAATCCGCCTTTCCGATACCGAGCACGCCAATGGAGTCACTGAAAAAAACGCATCGATCCGTGTCTACGACTGCTCCGGACCTTGGGGCGACCCAGATTTTAAAGGCAATGTTCGTGAAGGCCTTCCCGCCCTACGTCGCAACTGGATCCTCAATCGCAACGACGTTGCAGAATACGAAGGCCGTAAAATCAAAGCCATCGATAATGGTTATCTTTCTGAAGCTCACGCTGAGAAATACAACGAAAACAAAGCCGCAAAAAACAAACTCAAAGAATATCCCGGGTTGAAGCGTAAGCCGCTTCGTTCTAACGGGAAGCCAGTCACTCAAAAGTGGTATGCCGACCAAGGCATCATCACCCCGGAAATGGAATACATTGCGATCCGCGAAAACATGGGCCGCCTTGAGGAATTTAAAACGATCCACGACCGTTATCCCAACATCGATGAAATTCCCGATGACGCTTCTGAACAGATTAAAGAGTTCATCCGTCAAAAAAATTCTACTCCGGAAGGTTATGAAATGCCCCGCCCGAGCGAAATCGACCCCATGAAGCAGGTCTCAAGAAACGTCATGAATCACCAGCACCCTGGCCAAACCTATGGAGCTGAAATTCCAACGCTCATCACTGCCGAATTCGTGCGCTCGGAAGTCGCTCGCGGTCGCGCCATCATTCCGGCCAATATTAACCACCCAGAAAACGAGCCCATGATCATCGGGCGAAATTTCCTCGTCAAAATCAATGCTAACATTGGCAACTCAGCCGTTGCTTCGACTATTGATGAGGAAGTCGAAAAAATGCGTTGGGCCACAAAGTGGGGAGCTGACACCGTAATGGATCTTTCCACTGGCAAAAACATCCACGCCACCCGCGAATGGATCATTCGTAACTCACCTGTCCCCATCGGAACTGTCCCCATTTATCAAGCACTCGAAAAGGTCAACGGACAGATCGAAAGCCTCACTTGGGAGCTCTACCGTGACACTCTCATCGAGCAAGCCGAGCAGGGCGTAGACTATTTCACGATTCATGCGGCCGTTCTGAAACGCTTTGTCCCTCACACCGCTCGTCGTATGACTGGGATCGTAAGCCGTGGCGGATCCATCATGGCCAAGTGGTCGCTCGCTCACAACTCGGAGAACTTTCTCTACACTCATTGGGATGACATTTGTGACATCTGTGCCGCTTATGATGTTTCATTCTCTATCGGCGACGGTCTCCGTCCCGGCTCAATCGCCGACGCCAATGACTATGCCCAACTCGCAGAACTCGAAGTGCAAGGCGAACTCACCACCCGCGCTTGGAAAAAAGGCTGTCAGGTCATGAACGAAGGACCCGGCCACGTTCCCATGCAGCTTATTGAAGAGAATATGCAAAAGCAAATCGAGTGGTGCCACGAAGCTCCCTTTTATACGCTTGGGCCGCTCACTACCGACATCGCCCCTGGATATGATCACATCACATCGGGTATCGGAGCAGCCAACATTGGTTGGTACGGTTGTGCCATGCTATGTTACGTTACCCCAAAAGAGCATCTTGGTCTCCCAAACCGTGATGACGTCCGCGAAGGTGTTATCACTTACAAAATCGCCGCTCACGCCGCCGATCTGGCCAAAGGACACCCTGCCGCTCAAGAACGGGATAACGCGATTTCAAAAGCCCGATTCGAATTCCGTTGGCGAGACCAATTTGCCCTCGGACTAGATCCGGCTCGCGCGATCGACTTCCACGACGAGACACTCCCGGCAGAAGGAGCCAAAACTGCGCACTTCTGCTCGATGTGCGGTCCTACTTTCTGCTCTATGAAAATTACTGCTGACGTCCGAAAATATGCCGAAGAAAACGGCTATACCGGTGACGATCTCAGCAAGCGAGAACTGGTCGACTCTACTGCTTCAGAGTAGCAACCAACAGTAAAGGGTTCCATCTACTGCATCGATTTACTAACCAACCCCACATGATGACTTAAAACAGCACTCGCAGGCTGCTAAAATCAGCTCTCTTGACTCAAATCCTTACTTTAAAAGCGACTTTGCCATTTCCTGAGCCTGCTTTCCTCCCCCGCCCAACATCCTTACCAGCTCGTCGACACGCGATCCACCAGTTACTTCCGTTAACAAGGAAAATGATCGTCCACCTTCCACTCGTTTCTCAACCAGAAAATGTTGATGCGCTACCGCTGCGACTTGCGGAAAGTGTGTTATAGCAACGACCTGGTGGCGCTCACCAAGGCTCGCCATCTTCTCGCCCACAGCTCGCGCGATTTCGCCCCCGACATTGGCATCGATCTCGTCAAAAACCATCAACGGGGTCGAATCCTGATCTGCAAGCGCGTTTTTCACGGCAAGCATGACCCGTGAAATTTCGCCACTCGATGCGACTTGCCTTAGCGGCCTTAGTGGTTCACCTGGATTAGGTCCAAAGAGATATTCGACATCCTCCAACCCAAACGGCCCCGGCTCATCACGAACATTCAACTGCACTTCAAACTCCGCTTGTTTGAAACCCAAATCCACTAAATGTCCCCGCACTTCTTCCGCTAAAGATGGTGCATGTCTCTTCCGCTTTAAACTAATTTTCCGAGCAACTATTCGCAAATTTTTTAAAGCTAGATCAACATCCTGTTTCAATCGCGCCAAAAATTCCTCCCGATTATCGGAACCCTCCAATTTCAGTCGAGCTCCCTCAGCGTGATCCAACGCATCCTGAAGAGTTGGTCCATATTTCCGCTTAAGAGATTCAACCAAATTGAAGCGCTCCTCAACCTCCTTCACTTCCGAAGGATCGATTTCAAGATCATCGAGATAATCGACAACGCTCCGCTCAAGTTCCTGCATCTGCATTACCGAGCCCTCGACCTCCTCCGCCAAATCAACGATCGCAGGATCAATCTGGCGCAACCCAGAAGTCACACGTTGAAGATCTTCCAACCCTGGACCAACCGTATCACTGATTAAATTCACAGCCTTGCTTGCCAATTCACCCAAACGATTTGCATTGCTGCTCCGCCGATAGCGTTCCTCCAAGTCCTTCTCTTCCCCCGGTCTGATTCCTGCAGAGTCAATTTCCTCAACTTGAAAGCGCAGCAACTCTTTTTCCTGATCACTAATTTCGCGCTGAGCACGCGCAGTTTCATATTCTTCGCTTGCCTCTCGCCAAGCAGCCCAATTTTCACGATAGGTCTTCACCTCCTCACCAGTCGCTCCATAAGCATCTAGCAAGGCCAACTGCCTTTCTGACGAAAGCAAAGACTGATGATCATGAGGGCCATGGAGATCGACCAAATACTGCCCGATCCTCTTTAAAACACTTAAGGTTGCCGCACCATTATTTACAAATTGCTTATTCGACGAAGCCCCAATCACACGACGGATAATCAATTCATTTTCCTCACAGCAATCTAAGCCAACTTCCTCCAAAATCGCATCGATCGCAGAAGATTCAGGCAGCTGAAAAATTGCCTCCACCATACATTGAGCCTCACCAGTGCGAATGAGCCCTTTGTCGGCTCGCTCACCCAAAATCAACTTAAGAGCACCCACAATCACAGATTTTCCCGCGCCGGTTTCGCCAGTCACACCTACTAATCCTCCACCGAGGTCCCACTCGAGTCGTTCGACTAGGGCCAAGTTTCGGATCTTTAGAAGGTTCAGCATTCGTTTTTGCGGTGACTTTGGCATTATGCAATTCTCTTCCCACAACGCAACGATGACTCGCAACAGATCTCAACCTAGATTCCTTTTTCTTGGCACCTCCACCTCAGTGGGGGTGCCTGTGATCGGTTGTTCCTGCAGGGTTTGTCACTCCGATCACCCTCACGACAATCGTTCCCGTAGTTCAATTTTTTTTGAAGGATCTTGGGGGCGTCTCCTCATCGATAGTGGCCCCGATCTACGACAACAAGCCTTGCGTGAACAGCTTACCGCGGTCGACGCCGTCCTTTACACCCACGAGCATCTTGACCATGTCGCTGGTTTTGATGAACTACGCGCTTTTTGCTGGAGGCGCGATTCTCCGCTTCCCCTTTATGGTTCACCTGAAACCCTCGCCGGACTTGCCCGCATGTATCCGTGGGCTTTCTCGGTTGCCGATCACCAAGCTGGATACGTTCACCCCGAACCCCGCGAAGTGGAGGGGCCCTTTGATTTCAATGGGCTGAAAATCACCCCGATTGAGGTGCAGCATGGCTGGGTTCGCACCCATGGATTTCGCTTCGACCACCCTAGTATTGGATCCCTCGCCTACCTACCCGATGTGAAAGCGATCCCCGAACAGTCCTTAGAACTGCTACAGGGGCTTGACTATTTCGTTGTCGACGCGCTCCGACACGAAGAACATCACACTCATATGACCGTCGCCGAAGCACTAGACACAATAGATCTAATCAAGCCCAACCAGTCCTATCTGACTCACCTTTCCCATGAACTTGCCTGGGAGGAAACTAATCGTTCCCTACCACCGCAAGTTTCTCTGGCATACGATGGATTGGCCCTTACCTTTTAGAATCATGAATCGTCGCCGTCTTTTCCTTCTTACATCTCTCTCACTTTGCTTACCGATATTCTCCAAGCCAACACCTCTTGTTCCTAATCAAGTCGTTGTTGTTTATAATTCCACTCTTCCCGAATCAAAAGCACTAGCCGAGTTTTACGCACTGAATCGACTCATTCCGACGTCGAACCTCATAGGCCTCGAGGTTCCAGAAAAAACCACCATTGACCGTCTGACCTACGAAAAAGCGATCCGCCAACCTTTGGTAAAAAAATTCATGGAAAATCAATGGTGGGAACTGAGCAAAGACCAAAATGGAACCTCCGTCCCATTCAAAACGAAGATTCGCTGCATCGCTTTAATAAAGGGTATACCACTTAGAATCAGCCGCGAGGCAGTTCCTAAAGACGAAGAATCTTCAACCCGTCAATTCAAGAAGCAAAACGAAGCCTCCATTGATTCCGAACTTAGCCTGATGGGAGTCTCAAATCACCCCATCGGCGGAGTAATTCCAAATCCCTGTTACAACAAAGAGATCTCTGCTGCGACTAACCCGGCCGAGTTTATGGTAATGGTTGGACGGATCGATGCCAACACTTATGACCATTGTAATCGCATGATTTTAGACGCCCTTGATGTCGAAAAAGAGGGCCTTTGGGGAATGACCTATCTGGACCTATGGACCAGGGGAGGCAGCTACAAATTGGGTGATGATTGGATCGAAAATATCACCAAGGCCTCTATCAACTCAGCCACGCCAACCATAGTTGATCGCATGAAAAACACGTTCGTCACCAACTACCCTATGCGTGATGCCGCGGTCTATTTTGGATGGTATACCCAGCATCGCAACGGCCCTTTTCTTAACGATCAAATGCAATTTAAAAAAGGAGCCATCGCAGCCCACCTCCACTCTTTCAGTGGAGCCCAGCTTTTGAATCCTGCGAAAAACTGGAGCGTCGGGCTCATCGATCGAGGAGCGGCTGCAACCCTTGGTAACGTATGGGAACCCTATCTTGGTTTCACTCATCGTTTCGATATCTTTTATGATAGGCTTCTTAAGAACTATAGCCTTGTAGAAGCCGCCTACATGTCGATTAACGTCCTATCATGGCAAAATATTGTGATTGGAGACCCCCTCTATAGGCCTTTTAAGACCACGACCGTTCGAACCAATGCCATGGTGAAAGATCGTGACTACAAACTCATTCGCTACGCGCAAAGCCGGTTCCCTGATCCTGAAATCCGCCTCGCCGAATTACTCAAGGCTGCCGAAAGAACAAAAAGCGGTACTGTTTACGAGATGGTTGCATTTCACACGCTAGAAGGAGGTAACAATGAACAGGCCGCAAAGGGCTTCAGACGAGCCAAAGAACTCTTCACCGACTCGGCTGACAAACTTCGCCAAGATCTTCATCTTGTAGAATTAGAACGCCGTCGCGATAAAATTCCAGACGCCATCAAAATCCTAAAGCAAGCCAAGAAAGTTTACAAAGATATCCCCGAGGTGAAAGCGGTTGAAGGGTTGTTGACAATCCTGGATCCTCCCTCGCCACCGCTTACCAAGCCAAAGAATTAAGTATGACCTACCCCAGCCTACTTAAAGTCACGGCGGCCGAAACCAACGTAATTACCGAGATCCAAACACCACCGATCTTTGATGAAATCGAAGTCCAGTCGCGTTGGTTTTCCGGAAATTTCTCGCGAGACCATTTATCGAATCACGGCCAAAAAATTTCTATCATTTCGCCCGGCGAGTGGAATCGTGGAGCTGGTCCCGACTTTATAAACGCAACTATCGAGGTCGATGGAGAAATCCGCCACGGCCCCATTGAACTCGATCTCGATTCGAGAAACTGGGAGCTGCACGGGCACAATCAGTCAAAATACTTTAACGATGTTATCCTCCACATCGTTATTAATGACGGTGGCCCTACCTTCTTTACTCGCACCTCAAATCATCGTGACATCCCCCGCATTATTCTTTCGCCTACCGAAGTTAGCTCCGCTCTCAGCCGTCCCCGGATCACCCAAGCTCTATCCCGTCCTGGTCGTTGTCTCCGGCCTCTAGGTCATATGGCGGTTGCCGGCATCACGTGCCTCCTCCGCGAATCAGCGAAGCATAGAGCCCAGCTGAAGGCGAAACGCTTTGAGGGGACCGCCAAACTCCATGGCTTTTCGCAAGCGCTCTGGGAGGCACTTGCCGATGCCCTTGGATTTTCCGCCAATCGACATCCCATGCGCCTCCTAGCACAAAGGCTTCCCATCAAAAGGCTCCTGACGCACGACCCCAAAGACCTCGAAGCTATTATTTTTGGCACTGCCGGATTCCTCTCACCCAGCCTACATCGAACCGCACCATCCGACTCTCGTGAATGGCTCGAGAATCTATGGTCCCGCTGGTGGAAGCATCGCTCCAAATACGAATTCGCCATAAGCCGCACCCCCGCCTGGTCAACTCGATCAACCCGCCCTGGCAACCATCCCCAGCGCAGACTTGCCGCCCTCGCCACCGCAGCGCTACAATGGCCCTCGCTCTCAAAGTCCGCCCGCCAAAAACCACCCTTCGAAAAACTTTCTAAATCCCTCTCCTCATTAAGCGAACCATTTTGGGACCACCATCACACCCTGCTCTCGGAACGCATTCAAAAACCTATCAGACTTATTGGACAATCGCGACTTGAGGAATTCCTTATCAACACCCTCTACCCACTTCACCCAGAGAATTGGGCTGAATTCAAAAAAATTCGTGCCGCCGCTCCCAATCAAAAAGTAAAGCGCTGCTGCGAAAGGCTCTTCGGCTCACTCGCAGACGCCAAGCCATATTTAAAATTCGCCTGGCAACAACAGGCTCTCCTCCAAGTTTATCAAGATTTTTGCCTAGAAGATCTAAGCGATTGCAACGAATGCTCATTCCCAGAACAACTCGCACAATGGAAATCGACCGATGACTGAAACAGAAGCACTCATTGCCCTCAATCAACTTCCCGTCGCCGGCCCAGTCAAAATTCGCCGCCTCCTAGATAATTTTGGTAATGCCGTAAACATCCTAAAGGAAAGCAACTCTTCCTTGCAAAGAATCCAAGGAATCGGTCCAGAAACCGCTAAACTCATCACGCAATGGCAAGATTACGCCGACCCTTCCGGAGAGCTTCAACTCGCCAAAGAACGAAATATTAAAATACTCACCCAAGAAGATAAAAACTACCCTCTTGCACTCCGCGATACCTTTGATGCTCCGATCGTTCTTTACGTCTGGGGAGACCTTCAGGAAAATGATCTTCACTCGGTTGGTATTGTAGGCTCCCGAAAGCTCACACACTATGGTCGCGAAGCCGCTCGAAGGTTCGCTTTTCAACTCGCTCATGCCGGGCTCACTGTCATTTCAGGATTAGCACGGGGAATTGACACTGCTGCGCACGAAGGTGCCGTCGCTGCCAATGGTCGCACAATCGGAGTTCTCGGCTCTGGTCTAATGCAAGTTTACCCACCGGAGAATCTTGCTCTTGCCGAAAAAATTGCTGATGGCCATGGAGCCATAATCTCCGAATTCCCACTTCAAACCTCTCCAGACCGCAAAACCTTTCCTCAACGAAACCGTATCGTCGCCCATTGGTCGCGTGCGCTCCTTGTCGTCGAATGCCCTAGCCGCTCCGGCTCCCTCATCACCGCAAACTTTGCTCTCGAAGCCGGCCGGCAAATTTACGCCGTTCCCGGTCCCATCGATCGCCCTTCATCTAGTGGCTGCCATGATTTAATCCGAGAAGGAGCCATCCTTGTTACCGATGGATCACAGATCCTCGAAGATTTTTCACACCTTAACTTTTCAACTCCAAACAGCATAGAACCAAGACCAATCGAAAACTTCGTAGACCTCAGTTCGGAGGAGAATGCTGTTTTAAAAGCGCTTAGCGGAAGTGATCGATCGATCGATGAGATCGTCGAACAAACTCAGCTCCCTAGTCATCAAATCTCGGTTATTTTGATGAAAATGGAGCTTCGCAAGCTGGTATCACCCTTGCCTGGCCAGCGCTTCACACGCAAAAACTAAAGGGAAATTTGAAAATTTTAAGAAACTCCTGACAAGACGGGCCACGAAATTTCTCCCTAATTTTTGTATAATCTTCCTCCGGAAACATCTCTCTTCAAAAGAAATTCCTTTCCATCCCCCCCCTCCAAGCTCTAAGTCCGGCTCGTGTCAAAAACTCTCATCATTGCAGAGAAGCCCTCTGTTGCCGCAGATCTCTCCAAAGCTTTAGCCAAAAACCTTGGTAAGTTTACCAAAAAGGGAAAGTCCCGCGATGCCCAGTATTTCGAGAATGACAACGCTATGATCACCTCCGCGGTTGGTCATCTCATCGAGCTTAAAATGCCAACTGGCCCAAATGGTAAAAACCTCCCTTGGAAGTTTGATGTCCTTCCCGCCATCCCCTCCGACTTTGCACTCCAGCCCATTGAACAGTCCGAGGGTCGCCTCAAACACGTCCTCTCGTTAGCCCGCAAGAAAGATGTCACCGAAATCGTAAACGCTTGTGATGCCGGAAGAGAAGGGGAGCTCATCTTCCAATACATCATGGATTACGGGAAAATCAGCAAGCCGGTGAAACGTCTCTGGATGCAGTCCATGACCACCGGAGCCATCCAAGAGGCGTGGTCAAGCCTCCGCAAGGGCGAGGAAATGTCGAATCTTTCGGATGCCGCCAAATGCCGGTCGGAGTCCGACTGGCTCGTCGGCCTTAACTCGACCCGCGCTCTAACCTGCTTCCGCTCTCGGCATGGTGGATTCAACATTACAGCTGCCGGTCGAGTTCAAACCCCAACCCTCGCAATCCTTGCGAAGCGTGAAAAGGAAATCCAAGCCTTTAAATCCTCCCCTTACGCCGAAGTCCACGGCACATTCGGCGTCACCGCCGGTGACTACGAGGGCAAATGGGTTGACCTAGACTTCAAAAAAGACGCCGCTCATCCCCACGGTCGTGCCGAACGGATCTGGGAAAAAGAAAAGGCAATGCTCATCACAGAACGCTGCAAGGGCAAAACTGGCACCGTCACCGAGGAGAAAAAACCGACCAAGCAAATCGCTCCTCAACTTTACGATCTTACGACCCTTCAACGGGAAGCCCCCTTCACCGCCAAAAACACCCTCGGTCTTGCCCAGACGCTTTATGAGCGTCACAAGATGATCACCTACCCCCGAACCGATTCGCGTTACCTCCCCGAGGACTACATGGCAAACGTGAAACAAATCGTTACTGACCTCTCCGAATCTTCCTCTGATCTAGCCGATTGGGCCAAAGACGCTCTCAAGAATGACCGCCTCAAATTCCAGAAGCGTATCTTTAACAACGCTAAGGTATCCGATCACTTCGCGATCATCCCGACCGGTCGTGTCGTCAAAATAGACGAACCAGCGGCAAAACTTTACGATATGATCGTGAAGCGCTTTCTCGCGGTCTTCTTTCCACACGCCGAATTTGAGGTCACCAAACGCCTCACCACCATAGACCACGGATCTGAAAAAGACACCTTCCGCACCGACGGAAAAATTCTCATTATTCCTGGATGGCTCTCCGTTTACGGACGCAAGCCTGGCGTCGGTGCAGGGAAGGATGAGCTCTGTATGGTCCAAGATGGCGAAGACGCCCAAGCCGTAGCAATCGAAATGCTCAAAAAGGAGACGAACCCGCCCGCCCGCTTCACCGAATCCACCCTTCTCTCTGCCATGGAAGGCGCCGGAAAACTTGTCGATGACGATGCGCTCCGCGAAGCAATGTCCGAGCGTGGACTTGGAACTCCCGCGACTCGCGCCGCTACTATTGAAGGGCTCATTCGCCAGAAATATATCACTCGTGACGGCCGCGAACTCATTGCAACTGGCAAGGGCGTTCGCCTCATCGATCTCCTCCAGGAGATGGACGTTAAACCACTCACTAGTCCGGAAATGACTGGCGACTGGGAAGCCAAACTCCACCAGATGGAAAAAGGAGAACTCGCTCGTGACGCTTTCATGAACGAGATCAAAAAATTCACCGAGGGCGTCGTCCAAAAAGCGCGTGGCCACTACGAGGAGATCATTTCCCGCCCGTTCGACGACCTCAAGTGTCCCTGTCCTAACTGTAATGCCCCCGAGCTCAAGCAAACCGATGCCACTTATGAGTGCCGCGAGCCGGATTGTGGATTCCGAATTTCAAAATATATCGCAGGACGCCTTCTTACAGAACAGGAAGCCACGACTCTTTTCACTACCAAATTCCTCGAACAACGCGACGGTTTCGTTTCTCGCTTCAACCGTCCGTTTGAAGCTGCTCTCGAACTCAAACAAGCAGTCTCCAAAACCGGTAAGAAAGGAAAATGGAAAACCGGCTTCGTCTTCGACTCCGATTTAGAATCTGTCGATGACCTCACTGAGGATCAGATGATCAAAGAAGTCATCTTGACCAACGGAAATCAGGCTAAACTCTACGAAACCGAGAAAGCATTTATGGTCCCTGCCATGGTAACAAAGGAAAACCCAGACGGCTTCCGGCTTGGCAAGACGATCCTACAAAAAGAACTCACCGCCGCTGACGTTGAAAAAATGCTTATCGGCGGCAAGACCGATCTCCTATCTGGCTTCATCTCTAAAAAGACCAAGCGCGCTTTCGCTGCCCACCTTACCCTTGATCCTGACACAGCAAAAATTGGCTTCGAATTCGCTCCTCGTAAAGCGGCAAAAAAGGCTGCTAAGAAAAAGGAATAGCGAAGTTTTTCTTTGGATTATGGAAGCTTGCTTCCATAATCCAAAAGTTTACCTAATGACCCTGTGCTTCAGTCTCCTTTCCTCCTGGGAATCGGACGTTGTCAATCAACTCAATGACTTCCTTTGGAGGAGCTTTGGTGAACTGTACAACTGTGAAGGCCACAACGAAGTTGATAATCATTCCAAGAAAACCAATCCCTTCCGGTGAAATTCCCCAGAGATACTGCTCCTTCGTTCCTCCCATGAATTGGAAATAGATGATATAGGCCATCGTAAAGAGAATCCCGCTGACCATTCCTGCGATTGCACCTTCCCGATTCATCTTACGCGAGAAGATTCCCATTAGAAGTGTTGGGAAAAAGGATGACGCTGCCAAACCAAAGGCAAAGGCAACCGTCTTTGCAACAAAAGTAGAGGGAGGATTGATTCCAAACCACATCGCCACCAAAAGAGCACCAAGGGAAGCAATTCTCGCATACTTGATCTCTTCCTTGTCGGAAAGATCAGGCTTCACAATCTTCTTCATAAGATCATGTGAAATAGAAGTCGAGAGCACCAACAGAAGCCCTGCTGCTGTCGAAAGAGCAGCTGCAATACAACCCGCCATCAGTAGAGCAATCACCCACTTTGGCAGATTACCCATATGGGGATTTGCCATTACCATAACGTCATTTCCAAAATAAAGTTCGTTGGGGTTGTTAGTCACGATCTTGTTTGTGACCAACTTCTCACCTGAGCCACCCTTTGCACCTTCTTCGAAGGAAGGCTTTCCTACAAACACCAGACCCGACTTACCCGACTCTGATTTTCTTTTTCCCCAATATTGAATTATCCCATCTTTATTTTTATCCACCCAAGCCATTTGCCCAGTCTCCTCAAATTCCTGAAACCAGTCAGGAGTCTCCGAGTAAGATTTGTTGTTCAGGTTCTCGATTAAATTCACCCTCGAAAACGCTCCGATAGTTGGAGCAGTCAAATAAATCACCGCAATAAAACTCAAAGTCCAACAGGCCGAAGTCCGCACTGCTTTTACATTTTTCACCGTGAAAAAGCGCACAATCACGTGAGGAAGTCCTGCCGTCCCACACATCAGTGCCGCAGTAATGCAGAACATATCGATCTTCGAGAGTGAGCCATCGGTATACTTAGAGAAACCTAGACCTGTATTGATCGTGTTGAGCTTCTCAAGAAATGGAACTGCCTCCTCGGCTGAAGTATAATCTCCGATGAAACCGAGCTGCGGGATGAAATTATTCGTCAGTGCAATCGCGATAAAGATGGCTGGAATCGTGTAGGCAAAAGCCATGACACAATACTGGGCCACCTGGGTGTAAGTGATCCCCTTCATTCCCCCGAGCCCGGCATAGAAAAACACTATCGCCCCACCCACGATTACGCCAGTCGCGATCTCGATTCCAAAGAGCTGGGAGAAAACCAAGCCCACCCCACGCATTTGCCCCATAATATAGGTAAGGCAGATGAAAATCGCACAAACCACCGCGACAAAGCGCGCTGCTTTCGAATAATAACGATCACCAATAAAATCAGGCACGGTCGCTTTTCCAAACTTCCGTAAAAAAGGAACCATCAGGACGGTTAAAAGAACGAATCCTCCTGTCCATCCCATTAGAAATCGCGAACCATCATATCCGCCTATCGCAAGCGAACCGGCCATCGAGATAAAGGTGGCAGCGCTCATCCAATCGGCAGCGGTTGCCATGCCGTTAGCAAACGGAGACACTCCTCCGCCCGCAGTGTAATATTCACTTGTGGAACCAGCTCTCTGTCTGAGTGCAATTCCAATATAGAGGGCAAAGGATAGACCGATAAAAATGAAATTCCAGGTATCTTGAGTCATTTCGTTTCCTCCTTCTCCTGCTCAAGCACCGACTCAATCCGCTCCATCCAAAATTTATAGACCAGTAAAATGATTACAAAGGAAATGATCGATCCCTGTTGCGCCATCCAAAAACCGAAAGGAGCCGATCCCACATTCGGGAAATTCCCATCAAGCCAATCCCGCAGGAGAATTCCGCAACCAAATGAGGTGAGAAACCAAATCACGAGGAGTAATCCTACACATCGTAAGTGCGCCCTCCAGTAGCGCCCTTTGGCGGTCTTCATTTTTTCCATATCAACTGTGTTTCGGAAGGCTTAACAACTCAATAGGGCTGCTGAAAGCCTGAAAGCGAGGCTCAGGCATTTTTCGTTTTGACCGGGGGGAATTCATGCTTTCCTCCTGAGGCGGCTATATCCGCACTAGATTCTTCCATGAGCACTCCCATAGAAGTCCGTTCTTTGGACCGTCTCCCAAAAGACGGATGCCTCATCGTACCTGGCCGGCTCGATGCAAACCAAGCGAATGCACTCGCTTCCAGCCTAGCTGGTCGAAATATCACTTGGCTAGTCGAAGAAACCGTAACTCTCACCGAAAAACTCCAATCTTACCTCCAACACAGTGGTCATCGTGGAGCGGCATTTTCTAAAATAGATGAATCTCTACCGGACGTTGGCATAAATCTTGGACCTAAAATTGAGGCTAATGGTGTTCTAATCTTTGTTCCTGGAGTTACCAACGCCCGCCCTGGCTCCTCATGCCATATTCCCTCCGATATTCTCCGCGCCCTTTGCCAACTTGGGATCCCTCTCGCGCCTCTTGATGTTTCGGTCCCTTCAGAAATGAAGCTTGAGATTGAAAACTCGAGTAAATTTCCAACCGCCATCCTTAATTTTAGTAAAACTATCCCTCGTGGTCAGGCCTCCATTGCCCGCTACCGGGAAGCACTGCTCATTGCCTCGGAAGAGAGTTTTTCCAGCCGTGATTTCCTCAAAGAATCTCTCGCGATGACAGTTCTTCAGGGGCTCAAAAAACACTCCAAGAAAAACAGTCTTTACGACGGGACCGACGATTCGGAACTTTCCTTTGAAAAAATCCTCGGAGCAGCCCTTGCTCTTTCAAAGGAAATTAAACTAGCGACCAAGAAAAAGCGTATTGGTGTAATACTCCCTCCTGGTCGTGGTGGAACGATCGCCAACATCGCAGTCCTTTTCGCCAATAAAATCCCGGTAAATCTCAACTACACTGCTTCCCATGAAGCAATCGGTTCCGCAATTCATCAAGCCGACCTCGACCGTTTTATCACCGCCGATCCCTTTGTTCGAAAGGTCGCCGATTTTCCCTGGCCACCCAACCGCGACCTCCTCTTTATCGAAAGAATTCTTCCGAGGATTAAGAAAAAAATTGTTAAGTGGACCTTACTTGGAAAAGTCCTTCCGGCACAAGTCATCGCCAAGCTTCACGGTATAGGAAAATCAAAAGGCGACGAAGAAGCACTCCTTCTTTTCACCTCTGGTTCGTCGGGCGAACCCAAGGGCGTCCCACTCACTCACCGAAACCTTCTAGCCAATGTTTGTCAATTTGGCCGTCAGCTTGATCTTCCTGACGACCCTAAACTCCTAGGATGCCTCCCCCTTTTCCATTCCTTTGGCACTACTGCCACTTTCCTATTCCCCATTATTGAAGGCCTCGACATTGTTACTTACCCATCTCCATTAGAGACCAAACGCCTCTCCGAATTAATCTCGCAATATCAAGTAAACCTCCTCCTCACCACTCCGACCTTCCTGCGCGGATACATGCGCCGCATCAATCCCAATATGCTCTCATCTCTGAAGATCGTGGTGACTGGAGCCGAGAAGCTCCCAGGAAACCTTGCAAATTCGTTTGAAGAAAAATTTGGTATTCTTCCGTTGGAGGGCTACGGCCTAACCGAAACCTCTCCTGCCGCCACTATCAACCTACCGGACCCTGCTGCCGAAAACGGTCTTCCCGTTATCCCTTCCCAATATTTCACCTCTGTCGGACCGCCCCTTCCCGGTCTTGCCATCCGCATCACCAACCCGGCTACCGACGAAGAAAACACCATCGACCAATCTGGCATAATCTGGATGAAAGGATCGAATGTTTTTAATGGATACCTCAGCCGCCCAGAAATTACGGAGGAAGTGATTGACGAAAACGGGTGGTTCAAATCAGGCGATGTCGGTCACATCGATGATGAGGGTTTCCTTTTCATCGAAGGCAGACTCTCCCGCTTTTCTAAGATCGCCGGTGAGATGGTCCCCCACGAAAACGTCGAAGCTGCTGTTAATCGCGTCTGGAATCTCGACAATGAAATCGAGCCAAAAGTTGCCGTGGTTGGTATACCCGATGAAAAGAAAGGCGAAGCGATCGCACTTCTTTCGACTATCGCCGGTCCTGCGATCGAGCAAGAAAACCTCGATCTCCGCTACAAACTTCTAGACGAAGGGCTCCCCTCTCTTTGGTGCCCCCAAACAATCATCCCAGTCGAAGAAATCCCTATTCTAGCCTCGGGTAAGCTCGACATCAAGGGCTGTGAAAAACTCCTTACCAACTCCTGATTCCAACCCCATCCGCTTCGACCATTTTATGGCTAAAGCGCTTTATGGACGAGAGGGATACTATACCACCCCGCGCTCAATCATTGGACCGCGAGGTGATTTTACTACCACCCCAAAGCTTACGAAGCTTCTTGCCCAAAAAATTGCTGAGTGGATTGAATCCGCCTGGGAGCGCCAAGACCTGAAACTCCCGGTCATAGAACTCGGCCCTGGCGATGGAACCCTAGCTAGTGACATTCGGAGCTCACTGGGTTTCTTTTCCCGCCAGAAACTTAATTACCATTTTGTGGAAATTTCTCCTCACCTGGTAAAGCAACAGCAGGAAAAAAACAAAGGAAGCTGGCACGCCACTCTCCGTGACGCCCTCGAAGTAACTCGAGGAGAAGCTCTTATCATTTCAAACGAATTTTTTGACGCCTTTCCGGTACGAGTCTTCAACCACTCACTGCAAGAACTTTATCTCGGTCAAAAAAAGGAGGAAATCTGGCAAGCGTGCCATGACCTCCCCGATTCCTCCCTATTCAAAAAACTTCCAATCCGCTTCGAAGTTGCCGAATCCATTTATCAATGGTTCCTAAGCGATCTTAGTAAACTTACAAAAGGTGAAATCTTAAGTATCGACTATGGCGGCGATTCAAAAGAAATCTACCACCGCCGTCCCCTCGGAACACTCCGTGCCTATGCCCACCACATGCGCCTCCTTCCACCCGACGCCTACCAAAACCCTGGCAAACAAGACCTCACTTTCGACGTCCATTTTCCCGATCTAATTAACTGGGGGAATAAGATTGGTTTAGAGACAGGCAGTCTTATCACTCAAGCCGAGTTTCTCGGCACAGATGATCTCAAAGGGGCCGGTGGGGCGTTCAAGGTGCTGCACCAAAAAATGTGCGCTCCCAAAACCTCCTAGAGTTCCTTAAGGGCTATCTTTCGGTAACTCACCTCAAATGGCGGACCACTGTGAGCTTGCAACGCGATATAACCATCTAAGGAGATCGAATCATTCTTTTCATTATAGTCGCAAGTGAGAATCCCGTTGATCCACATCCGGATCCTCTTGCCTTCACATCGGATTTTGTAGTTATTCCAGCCCTCTTTGGCCGCATTGGTAGCTGCCGCCGATGCAAGAGGCGCCAAAAACTTCCTCCGGCGTGATTCGTCATAAAGTTTCCCCCAATATCCCGGCCCAACGTCAGCCTGATAACCGATCATTTCATGATGATCCTCAATACGCTCACTACGGATCTGAATTCCTGCGTTGGGTCTCTTTCCTTTCACCTTAACCTGCAAAGTAAGTTCAAAATTCTTGTAACGCTTGTTCGTGCTAATGAAGGTGTTATGAGGAATATTTTTATTGGGAGAGCCTCCAACAATTGCACCATCCTTGACCTTCCAAATCCACGCTTCTTTTTCCTGGACCACCCACCCTTTCAAGGTTTTGCCATCAAAGAGGGACTGACCGGCAGCAAATGAGGCACCCAATATTATCAAACCCAATATTTTCATATCTCAAGCTCGATCATTATTGACACTTGGTCGATTACCAAAAGCTCAGCTTTTAGACTTTTTTCGTTAGTATTCAGCATTTAAGCGCGTATTTTCACCCCATGAGATATTGTAGTCTTGGAATTCTGATCGGTCTTATCGGCCTTTTGCCTGCTCTCGCCCAAAACGGCGATCGAAAAGGACACGATAAAATGGGTAAAATTGTCCCCGAAGAATTGATCCCGCCGGCTCCGGTACTGACCGTTGACGAGGCACTCAAGACCTTTACGATCGAAGAAGGATTCATCATCGAACCTGTTGCCGCAGAGCCACTAGTCGACAAACCAGTCGCTCTAACCTTCGATCCCTCCGGTCGGATGTGGGTTTGCGAAATGCGCGGCTACATGCCAGATATTGATGGCAAGCTTGAGAACATGGCTACTGGCCGTATTGCGATCTTAGAGGATACCACCGGAGATGGAAAGACAGACAAGAGAACCACTTTTCTCGACAAGATCGTACTCCCTCGCGCGATTTCTCTGGTTCCCGGCGGCATTCTCTACGGTGACCAAAATAATCTCTACTTCGTAGCTCGGGACGGAGATAAACCGAAGGGGAAGGCTGTTGTGGTCGATGATAAATTTGCTCCCGGGGGTAACGTCGAACACAAGACGAACGGCTTGATGTCGGGAATTGACAATTGGTTGTATAATGCCAAGTCGAACGCACGCTTTAAATTCATTCCCGGAGAGAACAAAATCATCAAAGACACCACCGCTTTCCGAGGTCAGTGGGGAATCAGTCGAGATAACTTCGGACGCCTCTTCCACAACTCAAACAGTACTCTTTTGATTGGAGATCGGGTTCTGCCAAATCTTCTTAACGGAAATAAATTGGCCAAAATGAAAGCCAAAACGACCGAGCGTATTGGATCAAACGCTGTCTTTCCCGGCCGCGTCACTCCCGGCCTAAACCGTGCTTATATTTCCTCGCACAACGGCTACAGCTCAAACACCATTGACCCAAAAACCTTCAAGCTCACCAACGCTACCGGGGCTTGTGGCCCGGTAATCTATCGTGGAAACAACCTGCCAGCATCGGTTAACGGAAACGGCTTTGTCTGTGAATCGTCCGCCCAGCTCATCAAAATGATCGGCGTTGAAGATAAGGATGGAACGCTCAAGGGCTCTCACCCGCTTGACAATCGCGACTTCCTAACCTCCACCGACGAGCGATTTCGCCCGGTCAACATGTACAATGCGCCAGACGGCTCACTCTACATTCTAGATATGTATCACGGCATCATACAGCACAAGACCTACATGACCACCTACCTTCGCGCTCAAACTCTCAGCCGTGGACTGGAAGGTCCGGGCTACGGACACGGACGCATTTATCGCATTCGTTCGGCCAGTAAGCCACTCGCGAAAGTCGAAGACCTCACAAAAGCCTCCGATATCGACCTCATCAAAAAACTAGACAGCCCCATTGGTGCAGTTCGCGATCTCGCACAGAAGGAGCTAATCGACCGTCATTCTGATCCAAAACCTATTATTGAGGCACTTGCAACCGGCGTAGCTGGGGAACTAACGAGCATCCACTTGATCTGGACTCTCGAAGGCCTAGGAGCACTCAAAGCCGAACACCTCGTTGGAGCTCTCACTTCCAAAAACGAAGAGCTAGTTTCAAGCGCACTTTATGCTGCACTCTCAATGACTGACAGCGAACTCATGAAGCTTGAGTCATCTACTGCAGCCGTGAAAGCCACCGCAATGACCGCTCCATACAAGGCTCGTGTTCTTGCCGCAACTCCCAGCCCACTTGCACAGGAAGCTCTTGTCTCTCTCCTCGAAAAGCATCATAAAATATCACTCGTTCGAGAAGCCGCAATCTCCGGATTAAGCGGAACTGCAACTCTTTTCGATAAAGTTAACAAAGGTCGCTTCAGCGAGAAAAGCTTCGACAAATGGCTCCAAGAATCCAAGCGCGGCCCACAAAAGCAGATTGATCCAAAAACCCTTCTCAAGGGAGAACACCTCGCCTCATTTATACGGGGCGAGAAGCTTTATAGCACTACTGCAGCCTGCATTGGTTGCCATGGTCAGGATGGTGCAGGACTTCCTAACCTTGGCCCCCAGCTCGACGGTTCCGATTGGGTCACCGGAAGCGAAGATCGTCTCGTGAAAATCCTTATTCACGGCTTAACTGGCCCTATCCTGATCAATGGGAAGACCTTCACTCCCCAAGCCTTCATGCCAGGTCTTGGAGTCAATCCGTCCATCAACGACGGAGATATTGCTGACATCTCAACCTTTATCCGCGCTAACTGGACCAACCGGGCGTCAAAGATTACCGAAGCCACCGTCACCGCAATCCGCCGTGAAACCTCCGACCGCTCCGCCGGCCAGATGTATTCTCAAAAAGACTTTCCGCTAAAAGATTAAGGCCAGATAAAACCTTCCTACCATCTCATTGACGGTTTTCACATCAAGTCTCTTCACCCATAAGAGTCGGAATAATCCTAGCCGTGTTGATGCGTGGAAGCCTAGGTGCTTTCAGAACAAGCAATTTCTTTCAATGGATACTCTTAGTTCGACAAAAAATCAGGGTAGCCAAAAATTCAGCTCATTCAATTCAGTCTAAGCGCGATCCAAGGGTCCATTTTCTCGGCATTCGGAACAAGGCTCAGTCTCCCAGTCGCAACAGCATGACTCGAGAAAATTAAATCCTTTTCAAAAAACATTAAAACGGAAACTTTGCGATTCTATCGCTCACGAGCTGAGCTTCAAAAGGCTTCGACTTAATTCAAATACCTCTTTTGGACAACCGAGCGCCGCTTTGAGCTTCACATCACGATCCCAGGAGTTCTTTGTCAGCACGATATCAGCCATCTCCCTAATCGTAAGCCTTAGCGGAAACTGTAACGCCGTCACAAACGGAGTATTGGTAAGTGGGTAGTCAGTTCCATACATAAGACGGCCTTTCAGCCTTTCATCGTTAAGGACCTGTGGCAAATACCTACTCCGATTCATCTGTGTTAGCGTGGAAATATCGGCATAAAGATTCGGAAATTCGGGCATCATCTCCAACAGGCGCTCGATATTCTCTACTCCCTCTCGCTCACCAGAGCTCGCTACGTGCGCCGCAATAATCTGCACCCCACATTCCAGAGGAAGTTTGAGAAGCTTGGGATCACCGAGAGTATTATCGGTTCGCGAAAACGAATCTTCATCACCGACGTGAGTCAAAAGAGGTAAATCTAATTCCGCCATCTTAAGATAGTAATCACGATACCTTTCATCCGACGGATCAATCCCCTGAATATTTGGCAACCACTTTACGAATATTGCACCATTTTTCTTCGACCACTCCAACTCCTTCAGCGCGTCCTTCCGGTTGGGATGTACACTTGAACCAAAATGAAGCCCTTTCCTGCTCTTCACGGATTCGCCCACGAATCTATTCGGCACATAAACTTCGAGCTGATCTTCGACAAGATTCCCCTCGACATCGTAAGGCGCATCCATCGCAAGAATAACCACATCGTCAATAAATTGAGATTTCGCAATCTGCTTAACGATGACATCCATGACAATCTCATCGCCCTTCTGACTCACCTCCTCCTCACTTGTGCCAAAGATCTTGAGATACAGCTTAAATTTCCAACTTTCTCGCAAGGCTTTTGAAACTCTTGCTCCACTCCCTCCTGCACCAAACCCCGCAGTGTGACAGTGCATATCGAGAATCCCATTAGGTGGCTGAGAAGCTTGAGAATACGCTCCTTTAAAAAAGACACCGCGTAAGACAAGAAGAACAACAAACGAGACTAGAAAAAACCACGCGAGAGTCATAACCCAATCCTTCACGAACTGGATCTCGAGTCAACATCCCTAGTTCAATCATCTCAGCTCTCTCGATATCGAAAAAAACTGCAGAAGGATGGACCATCTGCAGCTTTAAAATTAGGATTAATCGATTTTAAACAGTCATCACCTCTTTCTCTTTTGCATCGGTTAGGGAATCGATTTTCCCAACGTATTTATTGGTTAAATCCTGAACGTTCGCCTCATAGTCGCGTTGACCATCTTCCGTGAGCTCATTGTCCGATTTCATCTTCTTACCAAGATCCATGCCGTCCTTGCGAGCTCCTCGAATTCGCACACGACCTTCCTCAGCCATCGACTTTACAGACTTCACAAGCTCCACGCGGCGTTCCTCAGAAAGCTCAGGAATTGGAAGACGAATCCGCTGTCCTTCATTTACAGGATTTAAACCGAGCTTGCTCTCCCGTATCGCCTTGTCGATGTCACCCGAGGTCGAAGGATCAAAGGGCTGAACAACAAGCATTCGGGGTTCTGGTGCAGTAATGACAGCAAGCCCATTCAACTTCATCACGCTTCCATAAGCCGCAACCGAGACTTCAAGATTTTCCACCAGGGCCGGCGAGGCCTTCCCTGTCCGGATGGAGGTGAACTCCGAGCTTGTGTGCTCGACTGCTTTTTTCATGGCCTCTTCGACCTGTTTAATTGCTTCCATGTTAGTGGTGTTTTAAATGATTAATGAACGATGGTACCAATGTTCTGATGATTGAGAGCGAGCTCGATATTTCCTTCCTTCTCAAGATCAAAAACGATTATAGGAATATCATTATCCATACAGAGACTAAACGCGGTGGAATCCATGACCCCGAGTTCGCTGCTGATACATTCGCGGAACGAGACTGTCTCGTAACGAACAGCATCCGGGTTTTTCTTGGGATCCGAATCATAAACACCATCCACCATAGTCGCTTTAAAGATAACATCTGCATTCATCTCATTGGCCCTTAGAGCGGCGGTAGTGTCTGTCGAAAAGAACGGACTGCCCGTGCCAGCGGCAAAGATGACGACCGCACCCCGGGACATTTGCCGAGACGCTTTACGCCGAATAAACGGCTCGGCTACATTTTGCATATGAATCGCCGAGTGAACGATACACTCCTCACCCACCTGCTCTAGCGCCGCCTGAAGGGCCAAAGCATTCATAACTGTTGCGAGCATTCCCACATAGTCGGCTGTCGCCCGATCCATTCCCCGCGCACTCGCCGATGCTCCTCTCCAGAAATTTCCGCCACCAACCACAATAGCGAGTTCCACGTCCGCCGTTTGTCTAGCTCCATGAATCTCACACGCAATTCGCTCGACAATTTCAGGGGAAATATTGTCGTGACTCCCAGACGCCCGAAGGGCTTCACCACTGAGTTTCAAGACCACTCTTTTAAAGTTTCTGATCGCTGCAAGGTCACTCATCTGCTGTTTCAGACAATGACAGGACAAGAACTGACCGAAAAGCGGAAAAGGCTCGCCAAACCAATTTCTATAACTTTGAAAGATCCTATCTTATCCCTTAACGATAAATCCACCGTTTAAATCGCGAAGCGATCGATTCTTTTGAGTAGTACCCTCAATTACGATTTCCACCTTTAAAGGCTTATTCTCCGGATGATGGTAGTCTTCGAGCGTTTCTTTTAGAGCTTGAATCGAAAGCCCCAAAACGGTCCGAATTGGTAATTCAATGCCCTCGGGAGCATGCATCTTAGTAAGATTGAATACTACTTTAAGCTCACCTGAATTGCTCATTATCCCGGATAATTCGATTTGAAATAAGGCCAACAAATTGCACTCGTTCACATCATAATTAAAGGTGGCAGGCATCCGATGAGGCGTCGCTACCGCTAAAACCAAATTTTCTGGCATCGCTCCACTTAAAACCATTGGGCGAGCAAAAATACGAGCCTGGATCGCCTCACCTTTGAATTCGTGATCAACATCCGTTCCGTGAAGAGAGAGAGGCTGAAAAACTCTCAGTACCTCGAGAGTTGTCGCGGACGCTAAACTCGCAGACGCCAGCAGAAGGGTCAAAATTGTTCGCATGGATAAAAAACTAATATCACCTGACTAAAAAGGCGACTTATTTTAACCCTGCTTTCAAAACCTCAAAATGCCCTCGAGCAAGCTCACCACCATTCATTCGCCGGCTACCCTCCAGCTGAACTTCACCGAGAATAAGACTTCCAGAACCACAAGCTATTTCAATAGTCTCCTCACCGACCCTGAGTAATTCACCAGGCTCGCCCTGACCTTCGCCAATTTTTGTCGGCGGAAAAACCTTCATTTTTTTCAGTCCCAATTCAGCCGAAGTTCCCGGCCAAGGATGAAAGGCCCGCACAAGACATTCCAGTTCTTTGGCAGGCCTAGACCAGTTTAGGAAACCATCTTTCCGGCCTAATTTAGGAACATAAGTTTGCAAAGATTCATCTTGGGCAGCTCCCTCTACCGGACCGCTTTCGATCATTCTTAAGGCGGCCTGACATGCAGCCGGCCCAACCTGCGCAAGGCGGTCGTGAAGCTCCCCACAAGTCTCGCCTTCAAGAATCGAAACCACCTTTTGCAAGATGACATTCCCAGCATCGAGTCGTTTTACCACGTGAATGACACTCCAGCCTGTTTCAACATCACCGTTTTTCAAAGCGGCCTGGATGCATGAAGCCCCCCTATATTTTGGAAGTAATGATGCGTGCAGATTAATGATAGCTCTCGATGGAATATCAAGAAGAGCTTGCGGCAAAATCTGGCCATAAGCCATCACCACAATGACCTCTGGATTCCATTGGCGGATCTGATCAAGAGCCTCTGCTTTGCGAACTGATTCCGGTTGGATCAAGGGAACTCCCGCATCAAGAGCTATCTCCTTCACCCGTGGCGCAGTCATAATCTGCTTTCGTCCAAACGGTCGGTCCGGTTGAGTGACTAGACCTACCACCTCATACTCATGAGTGAGCGCGTCGGCAAAAGTAGCTTCAGAAATTTCCCCTGTGACCATAAAAACCAGACGCATCTTTAGATCTTTTGGTTGTCAATTCGCTGATAAGCATCCAGCGTTTGAAGCTTGGCAAGAATATCGTAAAGGACCTTAGCCGGAGACTGCATGGCATCAATGTCGCACTGCAAATCCTCACCGTAGTAATCAAGAATCGGCTTGGTTTCATCTTCGTAAGTTCTAATCCGATGTTGAATGACGACCTCCGAGGCATCATCAAGTCGCTGCTCCTTCAGTGCACGCTTACGGAGTCGTCTTGCGAGCTCATCACGATTTGGGCAACTCAGATGAAAGACCGCATGAATCTCAACATGATTTTCCAGCATTTTAGCCTGATCCTGATTCCTTGGAATCCCATCGAGCAAGAGAATATCGATATCCGGTTTGTATCGATGGCTCGTCACAAGATCGTTCATATGACTTGCCCAAAGTTGAATTGTAAGTTCGTCTGGAACCAATTCACCACGCTTCGAATACTCAACAAATTTACGACCAAGGTCAGTCCGAGTGTCTAATTGACGAAAGACATCTCCGCTAGAATAGTGATAAAAACGAGGGATTTGGGCTAGGATTGCACCTTGGGTCCCCTTTCCAACTCCCGGCGCACCAAGGATCAGAATAGCAGGCTTTTTAAGTATCTTAAGGGTCTTGCTCATCGCTACAAGCTGGAGTCTGCGTCAGGTTTCCGCATCGCTCAACCCCAAATCAAGTTCTTGGATCACCATCGAGAACGACCATAACCCAAAACACAAAAACAGGAGCGACCACCGCTACGTCAACAAGCACCCGATAGGCCTCAGCTTCAAACTTTCGGCGTGCCTGGTTCAATAAAAACAACCCTGCCGAACCCACCAGCACACCTACCGCAAAGGGCTTATAGAACACCTGCTCATGATAGTAATCTTCATTAAAGAAAAAAGCCTCCCGCTTTAAAGTGCTAATATAAATATACATCGCGAACCCCGCGACAAGGAGTGTTCCCAAATTCAAGACTGCCGCAGCATCTTCATCATCCTCACCTTTCAACCGCCAAAAATCAATCGCTGTCATATTAATTAAGCAAAGCGCCGCGAAGAGAAGAACCTCGGAAGAAAACACCATATCTCCAAATGGTAAAACCGGTGAGTAAGCGTGGATACCCGCCGAAGCGCCGTAAGAAAATGTCAGACCTCCAACAAGATTTTTTCCAAGACCAGATTGTTCTGATTTGGACTGATTCAACGCTATCACAAAATAGATGGCAGCGCACAGTATCACGAAAAGGCCATATTGTAGAACGGTCTGAGCAAGATTAAATAATACCGCGTAGAGGCACAAAAAAGTTCCTATCGCGATCACCCGAAAGAAAACTTTGGAATACCTCTGATGAAAATGATGCCTCGCATCAAGAAGTTTGGAATTACTTTCGCGGCGCGCGTCAACAATTCGATCAAGCGCATAGATAATCCAGACTGCAATCCCTAGGGTAGCCCAAATTTGCCAAGGAACACTCACAACACCCCAGGCGTTTGAGAACATCCAAGCCCAAGCCAAGGCAACCAACGGAGCATCAAGGCTCAGCAAGTTTGGCCATAGCCACCACGGCACTTTCTCCTTCTCCATTATCTACAGCCGAACCTCAACCGCACCTCCTCGAAATGCAAGTCTAGGACGAGCTAAATCTCCTCTTCCACAACTTCGCCCGGGAACGGAGGCAATGGACATCCGATAGAATCAGCAATCGTACGCAATAATTCCGCCTCCCCACTGGAAAGTTTCCCATCCCGCGCTGCCGCCGTAACACAAGCCACAAGAATCTGCCTTTTCACCAGTGGTGATGCCTGGGCAAATTTATCCAAAGCTTCATCTAATTCATCATGTGACGAAACCCCCTTCCGGTCTAAGCGGACTTTCCAGCCACTCGTTGCCTCCAAATAAGCACTTTCAGCATCCTCCGCACATCCTGCCCCAATTTCAGAAACTGTGGAAACTAGTATGTTCGCCTCCGGCAACAAACGATCAAATTGATGGTAGCAAATATTCTGGAAGGCCTTCCGCTCAAAATGACTGCCAAGGTGCCGTTCAATCACCCGCTGAATCATAAATTCAAAAAGCTCAACCTTCTCATCACTAGCGATCAACCAACGCGTGATATCACGGAATCGCTCATACTCTGACGGACTTAAACCCCTCAATGTGGGCAAGGCGAGCTCCACCAGTGCGATCTTCCGCGCGGAATGCAAGCCTCGTGTCTCAGCTTGCCATTGCAATGCGAGCTCCTTGGCACCAGCTCCAGCTTCTTCCTTCAAAAACGAGATTTCTTTGGGCAGAAATTGATCATCTTCATTAAGCAACAAGCCAAAAATCACCGCCTGCGCTACTTCCCGATCCTGGATCGCCTCCCGCCAGCGTTGTGAAACCCCCCGATGTAATTCTTGCCCCGTCGAAATTCGTCTCCGTTCCCCCTCACCAATTCCACTTACCGCACCAAGAATTACGGCACCAGGTAGTGCATCAAGAGGACTTTTCCTCTCCTCATTATTTGTAGTACGATCAGCCGCAATCGGCTTAATCTCTGAAGATTCGAACTTACCATCCCAATTTTTTTGCACCGCTCGAATACGCACATCTAAAGGCGGGTGGGTCATAAGGAAAAAATTAAACATCCCGCCGTTCGAGAAAAACATGTGACTTGCCTCGACCGCCTTCGGGGCCTTGATTTTCGAACCTATTTCCGATCCTCCAATTTTCTTTAAAGCACCCACAATTCCGTCCGGATTTCTTGTAAACTGAACCGACGAAGCATCCGCCAAAAACTCCCGCTGGCGAGAAACAGCCGCTTGAATCAAACGGCCAAAAAAGCTTCCAAGCCCTCCGATCACGAGCAGGCCAAGTCCCAACAAAAATAAGACAAGCATGACATTCCCGCCCTCTTTGTTATTTCGCCGTGAAGAACCACCTTGGAAACGAAGCAACTCCACCATCCCACGCCCAATAATTGATATCACCACCAAGCCGAAGACCAAGCCCATCAACCGCATGTTAAGCCGCATATCACCATTAATAATATGACTGAATTCATGGGCAATGACACCCGACAATTCCTCCCTTGAAAGCCGCTGAAGGCACCCACGTGTTACCCCGATCACCGCATTCGAAGGTTCAGTCCCAGCTGCGAAGGCATTGATCCCCTCTTCATGATCCAAAAGGTAAACCTGTGGCACTGGCATCCCTGAAGCCAATGCCATTTCCGAAACAATATTTAAAAGCCGTTTCTCTTCAAAATCAGTCGAACCCGGCATCACTAACCGACCGCCTAAGTCCTCAGCCACCACCGAGCCACCAGCGCTCAATTGCGTCGTCTTATATCCACTTGCAGCCAGCATAATTCCTCCCGTCAACACCGATGCCGTAATCACAATATAAATTTGATTCGGGCCCTCGTCCACCAGCGCAATGACCAAGAGGTCAACCGCCACTACAACCCCAATCACGGCCAAAATAAACCAAAGAATGAGCCATTTAGTCTTCTTCCGTGCCTCGTCTTGTGCCTCAAAAAAATCCATTTTGCTAAAATTTAGTTCGGTTGATACCCAGCCCCAAAAGGGGGCTTAAAATAATGTCATCATATCCTCGTCGCCTGCTTCTATTCCTGGAGCACGGAGCCTCTCTTTGGATAGCTTCATTTTGCAGAATCCTGCCGTCTACAAACGAGCGATCATTAATCAAAATCCACCTTTACCGACTCACGCTCGGACTCATCGGAAACTTCGAACATTACCGCCGGGCCAAAGTTACAGATACCAGCAATAAGATTAGTCGGAAACAACTCCCTCTTCGTGTTATAATGCATGACGGCGTCATTGTATCCTTGTCTTGCAAAGGCCACCTTATTCTCTGTGCTAGTCAACTCCTCGGTAAGTTGCTTCATGTTCTCATTAGCGCGTAGATCTGGATAAGCCTCGGAAAGCGCAAACAATCGCCCCATCACCGAGCTCAATCCACCCTCCGCTTCCATCAACTTTTCCATCCCACCAGAGTGCTCCGGAGAAAGCCCTGAGAGTGCCGACTCAGCCGCGTTTCGCGCCTTAATCACGGCCTCAAGAGTTTCTCTCTCATGCGCCATGTATTTTTTTGCGATCTCGACTAGGTTGGGGATCAAATCGTGCCTCCGTTTCAGCTGAACATCGATCTGAGCGAAGGCATTTCGAAAACGATTCCGCAACTTTACGAGGCCATTGTATTGACCAACCGTAAAAACCAGCACTACCAATATTGCGCCGATAATGAGTAAGGGCATCAGCCAATCGGACAACGAAGCGAGAATAAAAGGATTTTCGGGCATAATAGGCAGCATTGTTTACGATAGGGCCTGACTCTGCCATTACAAAATCAAGCCTAAATTATCATTTCAGCTTAGAAAAATCCGTGGGCGTTAGAAATTGAGACTCTATTTTTTTAACTAACCTGCCATTCGCGACCGAGGCTTTCGCTGCAGCTTTCCACTTCGGATCCCTAGAGAATGCTTTCCAGTTTTTCTTAGCCGTTTCTCGATCTTTATGGGTAATGAGATAGACCAACTTAGGATCCTCACCCTCGGTTAGCCAATATCCGATATTTTTCATCCCATGGCTCTCAAAAATCGCTGTCGTGTGGTCACGGAATCGGGCCAACAACCCATCCATTTTCCCCTCGTTAGCGTAGTAAGTTCGCAATTCATAAACCTCAGCTGCAAGCGGACTGATCATCAAAGCAAGAATAGTAAATATCTTCATTACTTCAAAAGCCTACCGAAACAGATGAATTTAACAAGATCTCTGATTTACGTCATCCAGATTGAAGCCTCTTATTCCTGCAGCCTTAGTGTTGCAGTCCCTGTCCCGCTGACTATGGTACCTCCATGTTTTCAACCCTCGCTGACAACCTCGACAAAACCTTCCGGAACCTCCGGGGTGTCGGGAGAATCTCTGAAAAGAACATTGCAGACTCCCTTCGGGAGATTCGTCTCGCCCTCCTAGAGGCCGACGTTGAACTCGGTGTCGTAAAAGATTTCATCTCCCGCGTTAAGGAAAAAGCCCAAGGCGCAGACGTCCTAAAATCGATCAAGCCGGGTGAACAGATCATCAAAATCTTCCAGGACGAACTCACCGAACTCCTTGGCGGCGATCAAGCCCCCATCAATCTTAACCCTCCCGGACACGTCCTTCTTTGCGGTCTTAACGGCGCTGGAAAGACGACAACGGCTGCCAAACTAGCACTTCGCCTCAAGAAAGAAGGCCGACGACCCCTCCTCGTTGCACTTGATCTTTATCGACCTGCAGCTATCGACCAATTGGCGAAGCTTGCAGAACAAGTCGATGTTCCCATATTTACTCCTGATCCGGGGGAAACCAATCTTGTTAAGACCGCGAAGCGCGCTATCAAATGGACCAAGGAACAAAATGGCACCGTCGTTATTTTTGATACCGCAGGCCGGCAAGAGCTCGACACCAATTTGCTCGATGAGCTCAAGGGTCTTCACAAATTTCTCTCCCCTGGTGAAACACTCCTCGTTGCCGACTCGGCAACCGGTCAGCAGGCTGTTTCAGTTGCCCAGACATTCGATCGGGAGATAGGAATCACGGGTCTCATTCTGACAAAATTGGATGGTGATGCCCGAGGCGGCGCCGCTCTTTCGATGCGCGCCGTCACAGGCAAGCCCATCAAATATATTGGTGAAGGCGAAAAGATGGAAAACCTCGCCGAATTCCACCCCAACCGCATGGCCGACCGGATCCTCGGCATGGGTGATGTGGTCTCAATGGTCGAGCAGGTTTCGGAGAAGATTGACGAAAAGAAAGCGATGTCTGCCGCCAAGCGGATGCAATCCGGCAGATTCGACTTCAACGACTTCCTCGAGCAGATGAAAATGATTCAAAGCCTCGGCCCTCTCGATGGTATCCTTGGAATGCTTCCTGGTTTCCGGCAAATCAAAAAACAACTTCCTACTGGTGCTCTTGATGACAAACGAATCAAGCAGATGGAAGCTATCGTTCTCTCAATGACTAAGCGCGAACGCTCCCGCCCCATCGTTATTAAAGCGCCCCACCGCAAGCGTATTGCTAAAGGATCCGGCACTACTATTTTGCAAGTCAACCAGCTCCTGAAGCAGTTTGGTCAGATGCAAAAAATGATGAAGTCGAAAGGAAAAATGAAAGATATGATGAAACAGCTTGGCGGCATGAGTGGCGCTGGAGCTGGCGGACTGGGAGGTCTTGGAGGACTCATGGGAGGTAACGGTGGGGGCATGCCTAACATGAATGACATGGGCGGACTTGAAGATCTCCTTGGAGGCGGCGGCAAGAAGAAACGCTAGACTAGAACAAAGATGCCTTTGATGCGATCTCCACAATATTACCATTTCTTTCGGGGAAATCGGTTAGTCTGCGGTTACTTAAAAAAGTTCTATGCCAATACTAGCTTCTAATGGGTAAAATCTTTCGCGAAAAAAACCACTTTAACTAAGGTTAATTAACCAAGACACTCTATTTTTTCATTCGATAAGATCACAAAAATCTATTGGTCGAAGAGATATTTTGATCCAGTGTCCGACCGTTAAAAAACGCGTTACCCATTCAAATCGATGAAGACCACTCTGGCGCTCTTGCGCCTCTCAATTTTCCTACTCCTCCCACTCCCAGCATCAGAGAAGTATTCTACCGGTGACTTCTTGAGTGCGCTGTCCGTAACAGATGCTAGGAAGAAATCACCTTGGGAGATTACCGGAGCGGCTAGCATTGGCCTCGCTAAAGGAAATGCTAAAAGCAATAACTACGGGCTTCAGGCACTCGCCACCTACAACAAGGATCAAAACGAAGGGCACCTTGGAGCCGATTTTTTCTACTCGGAAAATAGCGGCGCCGCGACCACCAACAGCCTCCGAATTTACAGCCAATACAATCACCTCATTAGCAATCATTGGTTCATTGGATCTTTCGGCTCATTTCTCAACAACGAAATCGCTGACCTTGAATACCGTTTTGATGCTGGAGTCACACTTGGCTACTACTTTTTCAAAAACGATAACACTAAGCTCTCACTCGAAACTGGACCCGGTCACACTTGGGAAAAGCAAGACCGATTAAGCAACGATTATTTTTCGCTCAGACTAGCTCAAAAGTTTGAGCATAAATTTAATAAGGAACTAAAGATCTGGCAATCTACTATCCTGACCCCAAAGGCCTCTGACTTTGACAACATTCTCTTCATCGCTGAAGCGGGAATCCAAATCCTTCTGACCGAAGATTGGTCACTTCGGACAGCTCTTCGCTATCAATACGACAATACTCCGGCCAGCGGCCAAGATAAGTCCGATATTCTTCTCCTGACCGGTCTCTCTTATTCGTTGGGCGGATTTAAGAATACGACCAAACCAGATCGCATGACTTTAAAACCAAAAGACCAAAAAACCAGAAAGATCAAAATGGGTTGGACGACTACTGCCGCTCTTAGTCACTCTCTCGCCAAAGGGAATTCTGATAGTCTTTTTCTCGGAGCCACAGTCGATAGCGCCTACCGGAAAAAACACGATGAAACCTTCATCTCTCTCATCTATAGTTTTTCGGAGAACGGCGGTGATACCAGCGCCGACTCGCTTCGGACTGGCATCCAGCACAATCGCGTTTTTGATGAAACCTACTTCCTGGGAGGAAGCCTCGGATACTTCCGCGACGACATCGCTGACGTTTCCTATCGTTTTACCCCGAGCGCTACAGCTGGATACTACTTCCTTAAAAAGAAAGATATCACGCTCAGTGTAGAAGCTGGGCCAAGCATGACATTTGAAGAAATCGGTGGTTTGACTGACAATTTCTTTTCAATCACCACGGCTCAGAATTTCACCTGGCAGATAGGAAAAAAACTCACCTTCAGTCAGCATATTACTGGAATTTTTGACCCGTCCGATAGAGAGAATTATATTCTTTCCGCTCGTGCAAAACTCGACACGGACATCACTCCAAATCTTGCTTGGCGCATCGCCTGGGCTTGGACCAAAGACAACACCCCTGCTGCCACAAGAAAATCCACGGACACAACCCTCACTACTGGAATTGCCTTGAAATTCTGACACCTCATTTCGCCACACTCCGGCAAACCTTGATCCGACTCAAAAGCAGGCCAATTGAAAAACCTCTTATCAGCTGGAAGTCATCAATCAGACAAATTGATTTCCCTCCTCGTAAATATTCCTTCTCATTCTCTCCTACTCCCGCCACACTCATCTAGAACATCACGTTATGGAAACTATCACGGCCCAACTTAAGGATTTCATCCAATATATCGCTCTTCAGTTTATCAAAGACCCAAAAATGGCCGAACTCCGCATCGGGCACTCAGGGGATAACAAAGTGAATTTCCGGCTCGTCCTTAGCCAACCAGATGTAGCGACCTTGATCGGACGTCAAGGTTTCACTGCTTCCACCATTCGTAGCCTAGCAAAGTCCGCCGCCGAGCGTGAAGGAGTTAAGGTTAACCTTCGCATTCATTCGCATGAGGAAGAGCGACAATATACTGCGGCCCTTGAAGCCAAGGCTATGGAATAAGATCTTTTCCGGCTCGTCCTTTAAAAACCCGCGAGGCGAATCGCCATCGCGGGTTTTTGTCTAAGATTCTCTTCACGTAGAACGTCTTCATTTCGTATCCATGAAAGCCATCTTTTTTCTTTTGCCACTCTCAGTAATCGCCCAAGAAATCCTCCCCGATGTCGTCGTCACAGCAAATCGAAATACCGAAGAAGCCAAAGAAGTCCCTTATACCCTCGAAATACTAACGGCCGAAGACCTTCTCGAAAACGCCACCCGCACCTTGCCTCAAGCTTTTCAAAACACTCCTAGTGTTCTCGTTCAACAAACTACGACGGGTCACGGATCACCTTACATTCGTGGTTTCACCGGACGCCAGAACCTTCTCCTGCAAGATGGCATTCGGCTCAATAATTCTACTTGGCGGAATGGACCAGTCCAATACTGGAACACCCTTGACGCTCAGGCCATCGACCGGCTTGAACTCATCAAATCACAAGGCTCGGTTCTCTTTGGTTCAGACGCCATTGGCGGCACCGTAAACACCTTTTCCAAGTCCTCCAACTTTCGGCAAGAAAATGGACCCTTTTCCGGGGGAGCTGCTTATTACCGCTTCGATACCAATTCCGAATCTCACCTTGGCCGGATCGAACAGCGCTTTGGAGTCGGCGAAAAATGGGGCATCATGCTGGGATACTCCGCGAGCGATATTGGCGACATTCGTGACTCAGGTCTCGGCACGATGCGCGGCACTGGTTATTCCCAACTCAGCCACGACCTGAAGTTCGAATACGCCTTTACTCCTTCTCAAACCCTTACCCTGGCCCACTCTCATCTGGATCAAGACGACATATCCCGCTGGCACAACACCATTCATAATCCCGGCTGGACTCAAGGAAGCTCTTTCACAACTGCCGGGACCGACCTCGACCGCGACTACGATCAAGAACGCTCACTCACCTATCTCCGATTCGAAGATACCAATATCAGCTCTTCTTGGGCCGACCGTTATCAAGCCACCATCTCTTTCCAGCGCACCCAAGATTCCGAATTTCGTGTCAGAGAATCGGGACGCTCTGACACTCGTATCCTCGATATCGACACCTTTGGTTTAAGCTTAGAAGCAGGGACTGGAAATACTGTTTGGGGAGCCGATTACTTTCTCGATCAAATAGACTCGCAAGGGTTCCGTAATAGTGTTCCCCGCCCCTCAAATCGACCCATTGCCGATGACTCAACTTACGAATCCATCGGCATCTTTGCGAATTATACCAATACTATCGGCCAGCGCTTCACTTACGATACCGGAGCGCGCTTCACCTACATCCAAGCTCAATGGGACGGTTATCGCCCAGATGGGGCAACCATTGACCAAATCGGTGACGGTTCTTGGGACAACCTCTCTCTCTCTCTCCGTGGACAATATGAACTTGATGATTTCTGGACTATTTTCGGTGGAGCTTCCCAAGCATTCCGCGCACCCAACTTGGATGATTTGACCGGTCGACAATTCTCTCTTAACGGACTCGACGAAAATGGTTCGCCAGACGTCGATCCAGAGAAATATCTCACTACCGAATTTGGCACCCGCTTTAACGACTCTGAATTCTCTCTTGAACTCTCTGGATACTACACATTTATCGACAACGGTATCGTTCGAATCGACGATGACATGGGGGGACTTGCTGCGACCAATGGATCTGAAGGCTTCATCTATGGTTTTGAAAGCAAGGCCATCTGGAATCTCCATCCCCAATGGCGCTTCCTCGCACACGCCTCATGGCAGAATGGTGAGCAGAAACAAGGTGGTATCTCTGACACCATTCGCCGCCTCAATCCTCTCAACGGGGCCCTAGACCTCCGTTGGAACGCCTCTTCCAACCATTACTGGGTCTCGGGACGTGTCGAAGCTGCGGCCCGTCAGGATGCCCTTTCTAAGCTCGCCGCCAACGATACACAGCGTATTCCAGTCGGCGGCACCCCCGGTTATGTCGTCGCTTCACTTTATGCTGGTTGGCAAATATCAGAAGTTCTACAGCTCAACCTCGCCCTCGTAAATCTGACCAACACAGCATACCGCATCCACGGATCTGGCCAAAATATGCCCGGACGCAATGCCACTCTTTCCCTAAAGTTTGAATGGTGAACTATTTGCCTTTATTTAGATTTCCAGACTCCGATGAAAAAACTGAGGCGGCTTTTCATTCTCCTTATTCTAGTAGGCAGCACCTACGCAGGGTGGAATTACCGTGATCTACTTATTGAGTTTTATCACCAAAAAATAGCAAATGATATCTCTCCCAAGGAGGCTCCAAAACCTGATCCAAAACGCTACCAAAAGCTAATCTCCGAGCTCGCGGAAAAACGCCTCAATCTTTCCGAAAAATATTCCCGGGCCCGCACCGCGAGAGAGATTTCAGATGTTGTCAGCGAAAGCCAACAGACTCTTGAACAAATACTTCCCGCCATGATGAGTTGCTGGCTCGGGACGCCCTGGGATTTCAATGGTATCTGCCAAACTCCGGGCTCGGGAAAGATTGCCTGTGGATATTTCGTCTCCACTATCCTTCGCGATGCCGGATTTAGCGTTGAGCGAGTCCGACTCGCTCAACAACCTTCACAATGGATCATTGGGACCTTCCTATCAAAAAAAATGATGACGATTCGTGCCGGACAGAACTACGACACCTTCGTCGACCAAGCGATAGAACGAGGCCCAGGCATCCACATTGTCGGCCTCGATAATCATGTCGCCTTTGTAGTCATCCCAGAGGCCGGCGGAATTCGGTTTATCCATTCCTCGGGAGCGCATCCTTTCTGCGTAGTCGATGAGGATCGCTCCGAAGCGGTCAGCCTCCAACGCTCCAACTATCGAGTAATTGGTAACTTAACACGAAGCCCTGAAGTCATCCACGGCTGGCTCGTCGGCCAGAAATGGCCCACTAAAATTTCAAGCGGAAAATAGAGCACACTATTTTGAACAAGTCTCTGCTCAAGAACTTCCACCGCTTTTCAAAGTGGCCAGGCCCTCAGCCACCTTCCCGCTCCTCCGCAAAACTAAAGCCAAATTTGCATAGCTCCGCACAGATTTAAAATGTGACTCACCGAACAAAACAATTCGGCTTTGAGCGCCTCTCCATGCATTTTGCCAGCCTGTCCGTTGTGCCCTAGCTTGAAATAAAAACTTTCTACATTCCTGTAGTACCACGCAGTCTGTTTCTAGTTCCATCCAAAATCTTCGTAAAAAGACTTTAAGGCATCCAAAGAATACGTTTCGGCTTTGTCATACTTTTCTTCCGACTCATAAACCAATGCCAAATTGTTGGCCTGGTTTGATATCAAAAAAGCGAGTTAACAAAGTCGTCTCTCACTTTTGCCTAAGAAGTTCCAGACAATGATTTCTAGTATTGGGAAGCTTGCCGTAGACTTTTAAAATACCAAGGTGGGCCCCTTTTCCCAGCCCCAACACCCGAGCCACCTCCCGCTCGAAGTGAAACATTGCTCGACGACTTGCACCATGTCCCTCCAAATATTTTAGGCCGCGCCTCAGAAGATCTGACATTCCCGGCTCCGGGTGATCTAGCTCTAGTACTAATTCAAGCAACTGTCCAAAGTATCCTGCCAACAGGGCATCGCGATAACTGGATCTTAACCCCTCCCGAAAATCCACCACTGAAACCTCTTTTAAATGATGCAATTCTCCCTTTTTGCTCCTTCCCCACTCAAAATCTGCTTCCAAAAAAAGATCTAGTCTTCCTGCAAAAGAACTCTTTGCCCGGCGTGCGCCCCTGGCAACCGTTTTGATTAAGCCATCCTCTTCGCTCATCCAATACACAATCAAGCTGGTGTCAGTCAACTTTGTCAGCCGAATGATAGTTCCCTTCCCGCTTTCCATTCAAACATCATAGTTTCCTATTTTGAAATCTCAAATCCATTGATCTCAGCCCACCAAAATGCCAAACCACCCTGTGCCCGATTCAGATCATGCTTCGAAAGATGCCCCTCGCTCGCCTTTTGCGGGCTGCCTCATCCTTATAGTGATGGCTTTGGTCATTCTTGTCCTCATCAGCTCTGCTGGATACTTCCTCAAAAAACAAACGAACGCATACAAAACTTTTACCGAAGAGATAGCAAATCCCGCTCCCATCGCCGATCCAAAGGCTCACGAGACAAAATTCAACTCACTCGTCAATCGCCTCCGCCATTTCGACCACGAGATCAACAACAATCGTGCCGCTCAGCTCTCAATGTCCGCGCAAGATCTCAATCTTGCCATCGCACACTTCGAAATCCTAAAAAGCTATCGGGGACAATTTCACTTTGAAAAAATCACCACCACCGACATCAGCGGAATCATTCACCTACCCTTCAATTCCACCGCCAAGCTCCCCGGCTTCGTTCGCAGTTCCCTCCAAATCGAATCACGGGAAAACAACCTAAACGGAACCTTTGTTGGAACCCCCCTCCTCACCGACGGAAAGCTAATCCTCAACCTCTCAAAAATCGCTCCGAGCAAAGGTGAACTTCCTAAAGAACTCCTCTCCGGAATTTCACGTTTCTTGATATCCGGCGAACTCGAACAAAAAGCTGAAGAAGATCCAGAAAATATTCCGGAGCTTCTAAAGACCCTTCGCAAACTGACCTCCATTGAAATGCGTAATGAATCCCTTACCTTCTTGTTCTCCCCTAATTCAAAGCCACCTAGCGTGAAGGAAGAATCCGATGCAATGGCCACAAAAGCCAAACATCTGGTTGCACTTGGCGCCGTCATTTTCATCCTGACAATGATCCTATTCTTCATTTTAATGAGCCGTCGCCAAAAAGCGAAACGAGACGCCTTACAATCTTCCTGAATCTTGGAAAAAGATTGATAATTCGACCTGCCGGTGTCGTTATCCTTGCATGCTAAAAATCAGTTTATCTCTGGCTGCTGCACTCATACTCGCAGCTACTGCCGACCAGGCCGCTAAGCCCGCAGAACCTGCTAAGCCCGCAGAACCTGCTAAGCCCGC